>Ga0207703_10000502_pt1 | contig 40484 bp, 54 predicted proteins | sample KBSSwiS12_FD_184304 | JGI IMG/M metagenome (GOLD analysis project Ga0207703, IMG submission 184304) | Switchgrass rhizosphere microbial communities from Kellogg Biological Station, Michigan, USA - KBS Switchgrass S1-2 (SPAdes) (version 2) | ecosystem: Host-associated > Plants > Roots >... | reverse complement strand
ATGCACTCACATGTTAGGGCTGGCGAGCGGTACGCGGCTGCTGGGGCGGCTCGGGCACGTAGGCCAGGCGATCCATGCTGCGCGGCATGAGCTTCGGCATCGGCTTGAGCCCTTCCTGCATGGGCTCAGCCAGGTACGGCTTCAGCCAATCGGTCCCACCGTCCCGCCAGCTAATGACGTGGCCGCACTCGGAATGCCTGGTCAACTCGACCGCGCCCAGCATCTGTGCGAACTGCTCCTGCGAGGCGTAGGCCGTTTTACAGACGCTGCACATCCAGGAGCCGTGCGCCTTCTCGAGTCGTTCTCGCCAGCGTGCTTGAGCGTCAGCATTCACCCAGGCGACGGGTGACCTCAATTGTGGCGCGTGCCCGCGTATGCACGCCCAGGTGGCGAAACGCGAGGAAGAACATGTTCCGGACGGTCTTCGTCGTCAGACACATGCGCTCGCCGATCTCGGCATTACTCAGCCCCTCGGGCAACAGATCCAGCGCCTCCTGCTGCCGTGGCGTGGGCGTATCCCTTGGCGGGCCAAGCTCTTTCATCGCCCCGACAACGACACCACCAGCGGCACCCATCCGTGAGACGTCGAGCCAGGACACGCCGTCGAATACACCCAGCCATGCCCTTCGGCGATGAGGTGGCGACCGAGCTGGCGCTCGCACCACGCAAGCGCGTTCGCCAGACCCGTCATCTGTGCCGGCAGGGGCGCTACATTGCCCGCGTAACAGATGCCTATGTGCGTTGCGTTACGTGCCTTACCAGCCACGACTGCGGCCGAATGCCACACGCGCGTGGTGAGTGGCCACGCCAGCACCACGCGCCCGTCGTCCTCGACGAACAGGGTGTACGCCAGGCCAGGAAACGGAGTCCCGTTGCCAGTCTGTGCGCGCGCGGCTTCGCTGGTCTGATACGCGGCTACCTGCTCGGCAGTCTGACTGCTCGGTCCCGCAGTGTAGTGGAACGTCACGCCCACGATGCCTGTGAGCTGGCGGCCGATGTAGTTCGCTTCGTTGTTGGTCGGAAGCTGGCCGCGCAGATCGACGGGCTCCCAGAGGTGGGGCGCTACCGTTCGAAAGGGAGCCGGTTGACCCGGTTATCCTCCTGGACGTAGTAGTACACCGCGTCACGTCCCATCGTCGTGCTGACCCCTGCGACGGGGTTGTTGAACGATTCGTCTGAGCGCGCCTCGTCGCCCGCGTCAGCCAGCGCCTGTTTCACGCCGGCCCCAATCGAAAACGTCACGAGTATTCCCTCTCCAGCCCGCGGGCCAGCCATGCGATGAGCAGAAAGCCAACCAGCACCAGCAGCCAGTCGCTCATGAGCCGTCGACCCAGTCGCTGATCGGGACGTGCAGGCCCGACGGCGAGGGCTCGGTCCACTCGGTATCTCCGCCGTAGCGCAATTCGTTGCGAATGCTGATGGGTGCATGCGAGACGTCCCGCAGCACGCCCTTCATGATCTGCAGCCGCGCCTGCTCGAGCACGGTCAGGTAGCCCCGCGGGTTGCCGCTCGTATACACGGAATCGCGCGCGCCCGCGCCCGTCCCGTCCTTGCTCTCGTGGTCGGCCATGCATAGGCCCGATCAGGTCAGCCTGGCCAGAGCGACAGCGCCGATGAGCCCGAGCGTGATGCTCGGCCCCTGCACGACGGCCAGAACGATGCACAACACGAGCACGATCAGGGCGATGATGAATCCGAGCGACATGGGCTGAAACGGTGCGGGCATGATGAACTCCTCCACTTACCTGACGAGACCGATGACGATTCCAGCGACGCCGATGAGCGCGCCGATGACCAGACCGAGGATGCCGACCAGGCTTGTATTCGAGGTTTGCTGCTGCGCCCTGGCCTGGTTGGTGCCGATGCCGAAGCTTTCCAGCCTGGTGACCCGCTCCTTGAGGTCGTTGTGCTTTCCGTCCAGCGCATCGGTCGTGCTACTGAACAGGTCGGCCTGCTTGTTCAGCGTCTCCGCGGTCGCTTTTTCAGACTTGTCTATGGCCAGCGTGTTGCTCTTGTTCTGCTCTGAGGCCGCCTCTTTTTGCGCCGCGAAGGCGGCGTCCACGGCGACCTTGTTGTCTCTGGATTCGCGCTCGCTGCGCGTGTCTCTTTCCTTGAACTGCAATGCCACGCCGTCGAACAGCGACTCCACGGTCTTGAAGCGTTCGTCGTGCAACAGCTCGAGTTGCCTGACCTTCTCGTCCATACGCGTGGGCAGCTTGTCTGCGGTGTCGCGCGTCAGTTTGATGGCTTCGTCCATGCCTGCCAGACGCGTCTCGACCACGGCCCGCTGACCGTTGATGGTCTCCTCGAGGATGCGTACGGCGGCGGCCATCTCACGCCGCAGCGTGTCGGTGGCGAGCGCAACTGCAGCGGCAGTCAGGGTCGTGGGATCTGGATCTGGACGAATGATCTGACCGTACATGGGCAGTTGCGGCGACGGTGGCATGGTCATGGGCGCGGCGACTTCAGCCACAAGGCCCTCAGCCCGCCGCTGGCGCGGGCACCTCTATCACCTCGGGCCGCAGCAGCTTCGGCAGGACGGCGCGGTCCTCGAGCAGGGCCTGCAGGAAGCCCACCAGGGGCGTGGCCACCACGGTGATGGCCGAGGCCTGCTCGACGGTGAGCTTGATCGGGGCGAAGGCGTTGTAGAGCTGAATCACGCCCTGCACGAGGGAGACCTGGGCAAGCGTCCTGATCGCCCTGCGTGACGAGTCGTTCAACTCAGCCGCCGGGCCATTCGTCGACCAGGTCGAACGTCTCGTCATCCTCGGCGAGGTGGGCATACGGCGGCCACTGGACCTGCTCGAGTAACCAGTCGTATTTGGTGTCGTCATCGATGACCACGACGATGTAGTCGGGCAGGATGGCGGCCTCGTCTTCGGGCGAAACCGGGCCGATGCCGACGTACATGCGGTTGTCGGCTTCGAGAACGATCTGCCAGCTCATGGGACGATGCTCGCGACCTGCCAGCGCTGGATGCCTTCGATGGCGGCAACGTGACCCTTGAGGTGCAGGATCGTCAGCACTGCCGACTTTCCCGCGGTGAACGCGCCGCACGGGCAGCCCAGGCGGATCACCATGCGCACGAACATCTCCTGCACGCTGCGAGGCGCGGCGCCGCCGCCGAGGGGGTGGGTACTCACCGAGCCGCAGCCCGGAAACGGACAGGCGATGACGGCCGTGCGGTAGTCTGGCGTGCCGTCTGTTTGCTGGCCGAAGGCGATGTCGGTGGCGGCCACATGCCCGGCGTGCGAGCCGCCAGGGGCGTCGTCATGAACCACATCCCAGCCTCCGCCGACAGGCTTGAAATCGACGACGTAGATACTCATCAGGGGTTCGCCTCCGCAGTGACCGTCGAGTTGGCGTTCAGGGTGACAAACGTGGTGGCATTGCCGGCCACCAGCCCGGCGGCCACGGTGGCGTGCAGCGACATACGGTCGCTGCTAGACGTGTAGCCGACCAGCGCCGTGCACGTCTGGGACACGAAGGTGGCACTGGCCACCGCCCAGTCGCCCGCAGCGCTGACGGTGATCGTGGGCGTGACGGCCAGCTTGGCAAAGAGCGGGAGTGGCAGCATCGCGTCGGTCGTTGCGTACACGTGCCCGGTCGCGACCACCGTACCCACGGTCTGGCCTGCGATCCGGTAGTAGTAGCGCTGGCACCGCGCCAGGTCATCCGCCGGGTGCAGCGGCACGTAGTCGGCTGCGACGGAACCGACGATCAGATTGTCGTTGTCGCAGTAGGCCGTGCAGCTGGCCGCGAAGTACGTCGAGATGGTGATGGTCGTGGCATCGGCGGGCACCGTGACTGTGGCAGTAAGCGTCTCGAAGGTGCCGCCGCCGGTGTGGAAGCCACTGAACGTGGTGGTCCCGCCGGTGCCGTCGGTCAGGATGCCGACACGTACCGCGTTGGCGGTCGCGGTTCTGCGCCGCGCACTCAGTGAGATCGTCCGTCCAGCCAACTGGTGACCGTCGCTGACCTTGAGCACCTGGCTGTACCGCGTCGCGCCCGCGCCAGATCCCAGGACGAAGGTACACGCCGAGCACGCCACCGAACCGACGTCCACGTTGGCGGTGTTCCTGATGACCGACAGGGTGTCGGTTCCCGCGAGCGTGATCTGCCAGCGGTCAGCCGCGTAGGCAGCGGTAGCCGTGAAGGCCGACGTGCCGCGTCCCCAGACATCGTGCCCGCCATTGACGAGCTGGTTGGCCCGCGCCACGTCCGCGGCGAGCTTGGCATTGGTGACCGCCCCATTGGCGATCGCCGCGGTGCCGACCGACGCCGCGCCGAGTACGACCGGAGCGCCCTTTCCCGCGCCGCTGTGGTCGTGCCCCGTCACGCTATCGAACAGATTGGTGAGGCTCTGCAGGACCGCGGTCAGCGAGACCGTGAGAAAGTTCTCGGTGTCGTCGGAGTCGGTGGCGGTGGTCAGCGGGAGCTGACCCGTGGTGGTTCCGGTCATGTCTCCCTCACCAGGTTCTGAGCTGGCCGATCGTGACGCCGCGCAGGTCGCCGATCAGCGTGCCCTTGAGTCGGCCGATCGTGCCGTACACCGTGACGGTCTTGAATTGCGTCGCCTGAAACTCGATCTTCCAGCCCACGCCGTTGCGCTGATTCCGCGGCAGCAGCGTCTCCTGGTAGCCGAAGAAGCTGAGCCCCTCGATCGACTCGTCGGGCAGAGTGATGTTGGCGGTGCCGGGCATGCCCGCGATCTGGAGGACGGTGTCGTGGATCTGCTCCGCGGTGAGCCTGCTCGTGCTTCCGTCGCGCAAGGCAACGCGCGAGCGCGCGTCGATCGTGCCGCTCCGGTCGAGCTTCAACGCGGGCCGCACCGACTCATGAATGCCGATACCCTCGAGCACCGGGCTGTCCGCGGTGGTGGTATTGATCAGGCTGATCTCGACGTCGAGCACGTGGTCGACCGTCCCCGACGGCGTGTCCAGGCGCTGGCCCGAGGTGACGAAGCTGCCGCCCAGCGCGGTGTATGCGGCGCTGCTCCCGTCGCGTCGATACGCGATCTGCACGTAGTCCTGGGGCGTCAGTACGGGCCCGAACGCCGAGAAGCCGTTGGTCGTCTTCCAGTCGGCCTGGAACATGGCCGTGTGGCCAGGGGCGTACATCTTGGACGCGGCCAGGGTGAACTCCGCGCCGCTGCTCGGCGCCAGTGGATTCGGGACCAGCTTGATCCAGTCCCAGGACCCGTCGGAGAAGCCGACGTACAGGCGGGTGTCGGGCGCGGCGATGCCTGAGACGCGCATGGCGGTGACCCGCTTGCCCGTCCACTTGACGACGGCACCGTCGTACTGATCGGCGTACTGCAGGGTTGCGGACTGGGCGGCGAACGCCTCGGAGGCGGGGATCCAGTTGCCGTACTGCAACAGGTACGAGTTACCAGCCGGGCTGTAGGTGACGACGAAGCTGCCCATCGTGCCGTAGCCGGCGAAGGCCTGCACGGGGCCGCGCAGCTCGCTGGCGTGGTTCAGCATCCGCTCGGGCCCGACACTGGTCAGGGTGGGCCCGCCAGACATGCTCAGCTGGTAGAAGCTTTCGCCCATCCTGAACCACAGACTGTCCAACCACGCCTGCGCGGTCCTGGCATTGGTCGGATCGATGGTCACCCGCACGCCTGGGAACAGGTCGTTGTCCGACCCGTCGCCGTTGACGGTGAAGATGCCGCCGTCCTCTTTGAAGATGGCCAGCCTGTTGTCGACCTGCTTGATCGAGGTGATCTTGGTGGCCGGGTTGCCGACCAGGATCGGACCGCCCCAGGAGCCGGCCAGCAGCGGGTCGCCGGTGACCTTGCGGATGACGCTGTTGGTCGGGTCGGCCGCCCACAGCTCGTCGCCCAGGACCTCGAGGAACTGGGGCAGGAAGCCGGCGGGCAGCGCCGCGGCCACCCAGGCGGCGCCGGTGTACTGGCGCAGTACTCCGTCGTCCCAGGCCACGTACAGCCCGTCGATCGGCGTGACGTAGGCGCCGCGGAACCTGACCCCCGAGGTCGCGATGTGGCCAACCCTGGTCTCTGACACCGTCTGGGTGCCGTTGGTATCGCCGGAGCGGACCAGGACTGAGGCACCGGCCAGGATGAACTGCGCCAGCACCCCGCCGTTCAGCGCATCCACGAAGTCTCTGATCGAGCCCGTCGTGGCCGGCGTGAGCGTGTGCGTAAGCGGCCCCTTGCCCCACAGGCCACCCACCACCCACACGTTCAGCCCGTAGTGGTAACGCCGCGAGGTATGGCTCGACTGCACCCGTTCGCCCATGCCGCGGGTGGGCTTGAAGTCCCAGGTTTTTTCCTTGTAGACGGGCGCCGAGCCGTAGTCTTGCTCGGCGGGTGCGACGTTCTCGAGCGACTGGGTCTTCTTGGAGACCATGGTCCCCTCGACGAGCATCATCAGCTTGTCGCCGAGCAGCAGATCGCCCGGCCAGGGCACGCGTCTCGAGCTCGCCGAGGGCATCGTCTACAGGCCCACGCTTCGCATGCTGAATGGACTCGCCAGGCTCCAGCTGGTTCGCTGGTGTCGGCGCTGCGCCGGCGCTAACCGCGTGAACTCCGCGGCCGCGGCCTGCTGGGTGAGCTGGAACCCGCCGTCGGCCGCTGACTTCAGCCGCGCGGGGAACAGTCGCCAGGCTTCGATGTGCGCGGCCGCGGCGGCGTACGCCAGTTCGACCGCCAGGACGTCGGCATCTAGGGTCGGCCCGAGCGGCGCGTCGGCGCCGTTGACCCACGTGGAATGTGGGCGCGGTGCGGTGATGACCAGGTTGCTCGGGTACTCATCCGGCCAGCCCGCGATCCATACGTGGCCGCCCTTCATGAATGGGCGTGACCACTCCACGCCCGCGGGCAGGAGCGTGCTCCCGACGGCCGCGAACTGGACGCGGAACACCTGGTCGGGAGTGGTGATCCAGAAGGCCGAGGCGGTGATGTCCCTTTCGGTGGCGGCGGATCCCAGGGTGATGGCAACGCGGTCCTCGAACCAGCAGCGCGCCAGGCCTGACAGGACGGCGGGCCGCAGCTCCTTCGCCGGGTCGAGGTGGTGAAACTCGATGATCTCGCCGTCGGCGGGTGGAGCGGCCCAGGCGCGATCGGGCGCGACGCTGCCCGCGATGGGGTCATATGTGGCGGCCAGGCGCTGCCGATCGGCGGCGGTGACCGCGGGAACGACGGCCGCGCCACTGGACAGGACGCCGCGGCGCAGCATCCACAGGTTCTCGACGCCGCCCGGATTCGCATTCGAGCGCAGCGCGTCGAAGAAGGCGAGACCAGCCGTCGCGTGCGACGTGCTCGACTGCGTGTGGGTCACGTACGGGCCGAGCCGCGGCGCGGTCGCCTGTTCGATCTGCGCAAGTGTGGTCATGAGTGAATGCGGGGATGGGCCCCAGCCGGGGGAGTGGCTGGGGCCCTTTCGCTACCTGGCTCCTCGTCGGGCCTTTATGGGCTCGACGACCTGTTCGGTGGTGGACTCCTCCTCGACAGGCGTCTGGTCCTCCGGCGCGGCGTCGCTCTCGTCGAGCTCCGCCTGGCGCTCGGCGCTGGTCTGTGCGGTGGTCGTGGTGGCCAGGCCAGCCTTGACCAGGTGCGCGGCGAGCTCGTCGCTGACCGCGTACACCTCGCCCTTGCGAAGCGAGCCGTAGTCCGAATGCGCGGTCGTGTCGCGCATCTTGATGTTCGGCATTGGGGTCAGGGTCCTCCTCAGGCTCGAGTGGTGGTGACTTCGACGAGCCCGCCTGAATCGGCCAGGCCCGTCCCGATGTGCAAGCTGCTCCACGTGAGCACGTCGCCGGCCGCCAGGTCCAAAGCGCCCGCCACGACGCTGAGCGGGATCGTCCGCGGGACCCACTTCGCCGCGGTGATCGGCGGCGTAAGCGTGAGCGCGAGTTGAGCCAGCACGACCGTGCCTGACGCATCGCCCTTGCGGTTGTAGAGCGTGAGCGTGCGCGACTGGGTGTCGGTCCCGGTGATGAGCGCCTCGGCCGTGTAGGTGACCGAGGTCACCGTTTGCACACCCTGCGCCGCCGGGATTCGCCCGATGACGACCTCGGAGTCGGCTGCGATGGTGACCGCCGGTACGCTCCGGCGGAGCACCGTCTGAAGGGGCGCCTGCCCTGTTGCGGTTGCCATGTCACTCGCCTCCTGTGGCGGCTTTTTGCTTCAGCACCCAGGCCGGATAGCGCGAGGCTTCGGTCTGCTGCAGGCGGTTGATCGGGTTCGGCGTCACCCAGCCGACCCGCATGACGACGCGCAACGCGACCATGTCCTGTTGCGGCAGGCTGTACATGATCGTGCCGTCCGGGTTGAGCAGCGTCGCCTCGGTGAGGACCTGGTAGGTCATGTCCTGGCGGATACCGACCACGAACATGTCCGACTCGAGGCCGATCAGGCTGTAGTTGGCGGCACCCGTGGCGAAGCTGGAAAAGCCCGCGCGCGAGAAGAAGGCCGGCTCGCCCATGATCGAGGCCTCGGCCTTGCCGGGCCAGCCCGTGCTGCTGCCGATGCCCGTGTTCTCAGGACCCTGGGGCGGAAACAGGAAGCCCTTCTGCGAGTCGCGCGCACCGCGTAGTCTCGAGCGCCACTGGATGCGGGCGATCTCCGCGTCGGTGAAGAAGCCGTCGGCCTCCATCAGCGCCATGGCGGCGTTGATGTCGTCGAACGTGTCGACCGCAGACGTGCCCGCGACGACCTGGTTGCCAGCGGCGACGGCCGCAGCCACGACGGACGTCGGGAAGGTTGCGGGTGCGTTCGTCCCGAACAGCACTGCGTCGTCGAGGGCGACGGCCATGGCCTCGGCCATGTACGGCTTGATGTCGTCCCAGGACAGGTTGGCGTCGTCCATCACCTCTTCGGGGATGGGCACGATGCACGCGATCGCCTCGGCGGTGATCGACTTGTCCTGCCAGGTGACGTTGGTGGTCGGCTTCAGACCCGTGTCGGCGGGACTCACGAAGCCGGCGGTGGCCAGGCCTGACAGCACGCTCTGGCGCTGTACGCGGGCCTTCATTTTGATGTGGCGGAAGATCTTGAGGACCGCGCTCGAGACGAACATGGCCTTCACCAGCTCGCCTACGTAGTCCTCGGGAATGAGGCTGCCAGCCCCTGCTCGGTCGATGGTGGCCATGTGCTCTTACTTAGCTCCTGCGCCCCTTGGCGGCGCGGTAGTCCCTGAAGATGTTGTCCATGAAGTCGCCCCCGTTACGGGTGGGTGTGCCTACCACGAGCTCGGGCTCCTCGACGTCGCCGCGGTGTTCGGTGAACACGCGCTTGCGGAAGATCGGGTCTCCCTTGAGCTTGGCTTCGGCTTCCTTCGCACCCTGCGCCTTCCAGTGTTTTTCGAGGGCCTTGAGGCCTTCCGAGACGATCAGCTTGCGACCGTCCAGGCCGACTCCGGCTCCCTCGAGCTTGAAGATTCGCTCGCGTTCGGACTCGGGTAGCGCGCCGACGAGGACGTCGAGCGTGGCCGAGTCGTGCTGCTTGCCTACGTCATGCAGCAACCCGGTGAACTGCTGCGCGGTGCTCTCGGCGGCTTTGATCTGGGCCTGCTCCTCGGTGCCCGCGTACGGGTCGTACTCCGGGGAGGCTGGGTCCAGCTTGCGTTCGATCGCCTCGCGCCGATCGCGCTCTGCCTTCTCTGAGGCTTCACGCTGCGCCTTGGCGGCGCGACGGTCAGTCTCGGCTTGAACGCGGCGGTCGAGCTCGGCCTGGGTCAGCGTGAGCGTCTGCTGGTCACTGGACGACGCGTCGGCGGCGGATCCTGCGTCCCCCTCGGCTTCCGAATCGCTGGCCTTGGACTCCGTCTTCGAACCGCCAAAGAGGCGATTCCAGAACGAAGGTTTGTCAGTCTGCGGCGACTCTACGGCTTCGGTTGAACGGGGCTCGGCCTGGACGGCATCCGCGCTCGCGGCTGCTGTGGCTTGGGGCTCTAGTGGCTGCACGAAAGTGTACTCCTAAAACTGCGGCGGGCTGTATGCCGGCGGCGTGTAGACGGCGCCCGGCCCCGCACCGAACATGAACTGCAGCGAGGTGGGCCCGCTCGGCACCACTGGAGGCGTCTGCCCGCCCGAGTGATCGATGGTCACCGTCCCATCCGGGCTGATGGTGGTCTTGGGCGCGTACGTCGACTTGTTCAGCGCGCCCGCGACGTCCAGTCCCTGCGGAATCTGCGGCATAGGTCTGCCCGCGATCTGGGCCGCGGTAGGGCTGATGTGCGCCAGCGCCGCGGCCGTCGCCCTGGTCGCGATGTCGTTCATGTCGGGTGCCTGCCACGTCAGACTGTTGCCGTCGATCGGGCCTGGAGCCTTGCCGGACGAGTACGAGCCGAGGATGTTGCTCAATGCGTCGCCGTAGCCGGGCCCCACCTGCTCGATTCCAGCGCCGAAGTTGGTGGCGTTGCTGACCGCGTTCTGACCTGCCGCCTGCGCCGTGCTGAAGTTCGCGTTGCGCTGCGCGTCCTCGAGGCGGCCCTGCTCGCGCTGCTTCTGCTGCGCGTCGAAGTCAGCTTGCTGCGACGCGCGCTGCAGCTGCTGGGACTGCGGGTCGATGGTCGTCGACCAGAAAGCGTCGAACTCCGCGGCCGCGGCCTCCTTCGTTTTCGCACCGCTGGCCACCTGCGCCTGGAGCTCGTCGCGCTTGCTCGCGGCGGCCTGCTGCAGCTGACCCACCCGGGCGGCAACATCGGTCGTGTTCGGGTTGGGCAGGTTGGTCGTCTTCCCCGTGGTCGGGTCCTGCTGGACGATGAACGGCGCCGTGCCCGTGTTCAGCGTGACAGGCGCCTGCGCGCCGAAGGGCTGAGGGGCAACGCTGGTGTCGGTGACCCACGAGCCGCCCTTGAAGATCTCCTGGATCTTCTGGCCCTTGCTGTCGGTGTTGGGGCGGGTGTCGTTCTCTTTGGCCTTGCCGGACAGGCTCGGGTCGAACGGCTTCGGCGTCACGCTCGGGTCCGTCACCCAGTTGCCGCCGCGGAACACCTCCTGGATGCTGTAGCCGCCGGCCACGTTCGGGCGCGTTTGACCCTCCGTCGGCTTCACATCGGGCGCGGTGCCCGCCTGCTTGAGCACGAGGTTGGTGCCGTCCCAGGAGTAGATCGCGCCGCCCGCGCCGTTGACGATCGAGGGCTTCGTGCTCGAGGCGCCGTCGGGCAGATCGATGATCGTGCCCGTGGCTGGGTCGCGCAGCTTGACGACCTTGCCCGTGTTTGGATCCTTGATCGGCTCGAGCTGGTCCGCGGGCGTGGGTGCCTTATTTTCCGTCGGCGCGCCTGGGATGAGCTCGACCTTGCCGGTCTTCGAGTTGGTGCCGTAGCGCGTGGTGACGCCGCCATTGGTGCTCGTGAACTGCTGCGTCCACGTGACCGCGTTCTGAGACGAGGCCGTCGGGGTGGGAACCAGTCCCGCCGGTGACTCGACCACGGTATAGGACGCTGGCGCTGCAGGGTCGACATACGGACCCGCGTCGTTGGTGCCTGGCGCCCACGGGCCGGGATACGCGCCCGGAGTCGCGTTTCCCGACTGGACGATCATCGGCGCGGGCTTGCCCTCGCCGTTGACCACGTTCCACTGCTCTGATCCAGCCGGGTAGTTCTTCAGCGGGTCGGTCGGCGGTACGATACTGATCAGTCGCCAGCCCTTGCCGAACTGATCGAGGACTGCCTGCTGTTGTGGGGTGGTCTGCATATTCTGTCAGTGATCCTTGGTGATTTCGTGTTTGTCGACTACAGTGCGCCAACCATGAACGGCGGCGACAAACACAACGGCATGTCCCCCCTGGTCCTGTTGTGGGGGCTGGGCACGATCGTCCCTCTCTGGATCGGGCTCCAGTTGCACGATGTGGGCACACCCCTGCTGATCTACTACGGCGGGTCCCTGGTGCTCTTGGTTGGGCGCCTGATGGTCAAGCAGCACTTTGACCTCTAACGTCCCGCCGGGACGTACTTCGACGAGCCGAGTGCCGCCGAGACGGCCTCTTTGATGTCCAGGTTTTCGCCGGTGTCGGCTTTCTTCGCCTGACGATAGGCCTGGTTCAACATGGCCGGGTTGCCGTACTGCAGCCCCGTCTTCATGTCGGCGGGTGTCGGACGCGCATAGCGTGAGGGGTTCGCGCGCCACGCGTCGACCGTGCGCACTACCTCGTCAATACGCCGCTCTTCGAGCGGATCGGTGACCCCGCGGTACTTGGCGCCCAGACCGATTTCTTTGGTGGGGGAGTCGATGCCCACCACCTCGCGCGCCTGGGCGATCAGTTGCGTCTCGATGTCTCTGAGCATGGCTGTCTGACGATCCGGCGGAGCTTGCTTGTACGCCGGCGTAGCCATGTACGCATCGACCACGAGCTTCCTGTTCTTTTCCACCAGCGCGTCGGCCATGTCGTACTGCTGGTTCTGCTGCTCGGAGCCGGCCGTCTTGAAAAACCGACCCGCGATGCCACCCACCAACGGAATATCGCGTACGCCTGGCTGCCCCTTGGCGGGAGCTTCGGGTAGCGCGTTGCCCGTGGCTTTGATTAGCGCATCTGAGACGCCCAGTAATGCCTCAGCCGGACCAGGCGAAAAGCCCTTGATGCCGTAGTCGATCAGCATCGGCGACTTCCCGCCCAGGCCGGGCAGGCTGGACCCACTCAGGGCGCGCGCTGTCTGTGAGGTGGTCGCGTTGAACTGAGCGCTGGTCGGCAACCCCTGCATGCTCTGCGACACGATGGGCGCGCCGCGGAAGTTGTCATAGTTGGCAGTCAACTCCTGGGCCAGCGCGGGAACGGGTGGCGCGAACGACTGCACCGAGCCCGACACGCTGGGATCAAGCGGCGATAGCGCCCCGATGGTCTGCGCCGCCAGCGCCTCCCACGTGCGCGGGTTGTCGCCGTAGTAACGGCCCATTGCTTCACGTACCAGCGGGATCAGCATGCCGATGCCGCCGCGGACCGGGATGAACACCAGGCCGCGCTTGCCCGTGCCCGTGGGGGCCTTGTCGCTCATCACCACCAGGCCCGAGCCCTTTGTGAATGCCGAGACATCCTTGTAGTCCTCGGGCGCGATACTGCGGTTATAGATCTCCGTGCTGATGATCCCGCCGATGATGGTCGCCATCAGCGCCACCGACTGAGCCGGCCGCTGCTTGACCGTCGAGGTGAACTCGACCGCAGCCTGGCTGGTCGCGTTGATGAACGGCACCAGGTGGTTGAGTTGCTTGGTAAGGATGCCGCCGGCGCTGAAGTCGACGGTGACGGTGCGCGCTTTCATAGCCGCCTCGGTCTGGTTCAACCCCTGCCGCTCAGCACGGTAAAAGGCTGCCGTCCTGGGCGCGAGCTCGACCCGACCACCCACTTCGCCCAGCGGCCGCGACCAGCCCAGACCGACGACGTCGCCGACGACTCCCAGCGAATCCTTGATCAGCTGCTTCACGCCCTCGGTGTTGCGAATAGTGCGCACCCACACGTGCTCACCCGCCAGCTCGCGCTCGATCAGGTCGGGTCGCATGCTCCACCGCGACTGCACGCCGATGCTGCCGCCCGCCTCGCGCATGCGCTGCAGCAGCGCCAGGTCTCGGGTGGCGTACTTCAGGCCCAACGCCTTCGTGCCTGCAGCGCTCGCGGCAAAGCCGATCGCGGCATTCCGCAGGTGCTCTTCGTTGGTGTCGCCCGTCATGCCGCCCACCGCGGCGCCGAGCGCGCCTGCCGACAGGTTCCCCGCCGTGCTGGATGCCAGGTTGGCGCGATAGCCTACCGCGAAGTCTGACAGCGCCTTGATGCCTTCGAGCGGGTTGGGTGCGTCGATCGCGAAGCGGGACAACGTCCACAGCGCGTCGTTGACCATATTGAACGCAATGAACCCTGGCCGCAGCGCAGTGGCGCCGAGCTGGAGCGGCAGACGGCCGGCATTCAGTAACACGCCGAGCACGCCCGTAGCCTCAGGCGTCCCCATGCTGAGCGACTTGTACATGGCGTCGACGACGGCGATGCGCTGCTTGCCGTTGGCCCCATCCATGTACGACATGAGCTGATACCCGCGCGGCACCGGCGCATCAGCCTCGAGCTTCTTCACGAAGGTGCTCATGCCCGGCAGATCGGCCCAGCCGGCCACCGTGCGGGTGATGGTGTTCTTCTGGGCCGTAGCCTCGTTGGCGAAAGCCATGTCGACCATCGTCGACACTGCCGACTGGCGTGCCTTGGTGGTGCCCGCTTCGGTGAGTGCCGTGATGCCATTGGAGCTCACGCTGAACGTCTTACCGCCACTCGGCAGACTGTCGATGGCAGCCTGGCTAGTGTGCTCGAGGATGTTGGTCTTCACGTAGTGCGGGAACCGCTCGGCCAAGTCCGCTGCCACTTCGGGGTCCATCACGCCGCTTTCGACCAGGCGCTGCCTGCCGTCAGCCACCGACTTCCAGATGGCTTCGGCAGCCCTGGTGATCTTGCCTGCCGCCTCCGCGCCGTAGCGCTCCACGAGGTGGTCGTTGATGTCCGCGACCGTCTGCACCGACGCTCCGCCGCTGAACGCGCGCCGGTCCGCGGCGATGCCGCCTTCCGTGGCCGCGATCCGAGCCTGTTCGGCAGTGCTCTCGACGGTGATGCCCTCTACTCGGCTTGAGAGGCGGTCAACCTGCTTCTGGGCCGCGTTCACGTAGCGCTGCGCCTGAGCAACCTCGGCAGGCGTGCCGCCGAGTCCGCGTGTCTTCGCTTCGGCCAGGGCCAGGGCGTTCTGCTGCCGCTGCAGGTTCGATTCGGCCCTGCGGAGCTCTGAAGTCAGGTTCACCTCGGTCGCCTGGCCTGGCACTCTGGACCCGCGGACATCGCCGAGCGGGACGTCCAGAATGCGGTTCTCCACTCTGCGGCCGATGGCCGCAGCTTTGTCGACGTTGTCCATCTGCTCGAGGAACGCTTCGAGCGCAGGCAGATGCTGAGCCCCCATGTCGGACATCGCTGGCGCGACCGTCTTGTCGAGTTTGGCCAGCGCTACGTCGCCGCGACCTTCATACACCCTCGAGCGCAGCCAGACCTTCTCGTCGAACGCCATGGGAGCCCCGCGCTTGTTCTCGATGTACGTCTCGATCGCCTTGAGCGGCCCGCGCCGATCGCCTAGTTGCTCGCCCGTGCCGACGATGGCGTTCAACACCTTGTTGACATCGGGCGGGGTGCCTCGCGGAACCGCATCACCGGTGGCGACCGAGGCGCGCTGGGTGAGAATCTTGTCAAAGTCCTCACCTACAGCACGTAGTGCAGGCGAAGCGGTGGGCGGAAGAGGTCGCGGTGTCGCTGCTGCGAAGCGCTCCAGGGCAGCACTAGCACCGTAGGCCACAGCGCCACCCGCCAGGATGCCCGCGCCGACCTTGGCCCAGCGGTTCGGATCGTCGGGGTCGGTGGTCGCGTAGGCCGTGCCACCACCCACCGCGGCGCCACCCATCGTAGTGGCGAACCGCGGAGCAACGAAGGCAGGCTGAGCACCACCGCGAACGGCTGGTGCGGTATCAGCAATCAGTGGGGCAACGTCCGCAGCAGCACGACCCAGCGCAGGCTCCGCGGCGGCTTCGACGGCGTGCTGGCTCTTGACTGCGGCCAGCACAGTCGGGTTCTGCAATGCCTCGCGGCCGGTCCTGAACGCCATGCCGCCCAGCTTCACGGGACCGTTCAGCCACTGCTGCACGTCGAGCAGAGCAATCGGATTGCCGAGCTCGGCGGCGCCACCCGCTACCAGGCCCGCTCCAGTGAGGATGGCCGTCGCCGTGAGGCCCGTCATCACTGGCACACCCTCAGGGTTCAGGGACTGAGCCGACGGCAAGCCTCCCGTGTTCTTGAGCGGATTCGTCAGCACGTCTGACGACAGGCCCGCATCCGGCCGCGCAAACGCCAGCGGATCAGTGCCAGTCGCGTTCGCCGCGGCAGTCTGTGCCGGGCTGACGTTGACGATCGTGCTTGCTGCACGACCCGCCAGGTCGTTCTCGGCCTGGAAGACGTCGCCTGGGTTCAGCCCGCCCTCGCCGACGCGTTGCAGCACGCGTGTGTTGATGTCCCGCAGGGCAGGACTATCGAGTGGGTTGCTGAGGCCGCCGACCGCGTCGCTGACTGCCTGCCCGGCCTGGTCGAACACCGTTGGCTGCGGCGACGTCCCACCGCCGGCAGCCAACGGCGCCGTCTGGAGCGTCGGGTTAGTGAGCGTGTCGGAGGGGGTTGGCTGCTGCGAGGCGGCCATGGGCTGCGGGCCAAAGAAGCTCGAGACACCCTGGCCAGCGTCCGAGACCGCACTGCGCACGCTCTGGCCTGCGTCGCTGATCGCGCCGCCGATGCTCGAGGCGAGCGCGTCCTTCGAACGCCCGAGCCAGCCGAGCGGGTTGGTGTCCTGGTCCGCGATCGACGGCGTGGGCACTTGCGGGTTGTCCGCCAGCAGCCCGCCCTGGACAGGGCCCATGATCGCGGTCATCTGGCCGGGCGTCATCCATTCCTTACCGCCCTTCAGGTCGAGGCCCGAGCGTCCGACGTGAAACGCGCCGGTATCGGGGTTGAAGCCGTCGGCAGTGAAGTAGTGCCCTGTGGTCGAGATCGTGACCGGGTTACCCGTCCGGGCTTCCCTGCTGAACACGTCCCACTGGGCGCCGCTGACGAGCTTGGTCGGCACGTTCAGCTTGTCCATCAACGCCTTCTCGCTGCCGAGGCCGGCCATCCCCTGAGCTGACGTCCAGCCCACGCTCGAGGCCAGATCGGTCGCTTCGCGGAGGCTCGGATTGCGCCCGAACCTTTGTGCAAATCGGACAGCGGCAGCTGGGCCACATGCGGCATATGCCTCGTCTGACGTGAGCTGGGAGTCGCCGAACTGGCTGATGTCACCCTTGCCCTGTTGCTGGTCCAGGCCGCTCCCGACGCGGCGCAGACCCTCCGTGGGGCCCGGCGTCCAGGAGCCCTCGACACCCGTCTGCGAGCTCGTGTCGCCCTGTTCCTGCTGGATGCGGCCAAGGATGGTGCTGACGTAGCGCTGGGTCTCCTCGTACGGCGGCACGCCCCCGTACTTCTCGACCGCGCCAGGTCCAGCGTTGTAGGCGGCCAGCGCATTGACCACGTTGCCGCCGAACTTGTCGATCTGCTGCTTGAGGTACTTCGCCCCGCCCATCAGGTTCTGGCCGACGTCGTTCACATCGGTGACGCCGAGGCCTCGAGCGGTCTCAGGCATGAGCTGACTCAGTCCACCGGCGCCGACCGGGCTGCGCGCCGTGGGGTTCCAGTTGGACTCCTGCTGGATGAGGCTGAGGAACAGCTTCGGATCCACGCCCGCCTGGTTGGCCGCCTCGAGCGCCTGGCCGATGAGCTCGGGCGGACCAGTGAAGGATGCCTGCCCGCTCGACTGCGTCGGAAAAGGAGATACAACCGGCGCAGTCGGTGCGGGTGGCGCTGGAGGAGCGAGCGGCGCGCTGCCAGGTACGTAGGCTGGGAGCTCTGGCGGCGCGGGTTCCGGGGCTGGGAGGGGTTCGGGGAGCGGTGCTGGCTCGGGCGGTGGCGGCGCCGGCGCCGCGGCGGCCATCGGATTGGTCAGCGAGTCTGACGACGTTGGCGCCTGGAACGACGAGCTGAGGTCGCTGATGCGCGCGCTCGCGGCATGGCCGAACGTCATCGCGCCAATGCGCTGGTCGGTCTCCTGGCTGAACGTGTCGGCCTGGTGGGTGTTCCAGCTATCCGAGTCGACGTCGGGAAGAGGCGGCACGTCTTGCTTAGACCTTGACGGTGCCCGTGGTTCCAGGCGAGTACGAGTACTTCGGCAGGCTCTGGGCGTACAGGTCCTGGACGTCCTGGGTGTCCCAGCCCTGCTGGCCGTACATGCCCAGCAGCATTTGCTTCTGGCTGCTCGTGTAGGCGTTCCACGCCGCGGGCGCGATCTGGTTCGGCGCGGGTACACCGCTCGCCGTCTTCATGTAGTCGGCGTAGCTGGTGCCGCCGGCGCTACCGCTGGCCGTGTCTCCCAGCAGCCCGCCCAGTGAGGCTCCGACCGGGGCAGCGCCCGACGTCGACCCGCTGGCCGGAGCGTAGGCCCCGGCCGCGCTCGAGACCAGGTCGCGCATGCCGCCCGGGGTGCTCCCCAGCGTGCGCAGGTAGCTGCCGTAGTCGGCCGGGCCCTTCAGGTTGCTGATGAGGGTCAGGTAATCGTTGGCCGTCTTCTGCTGCTGGGCCTGCGCAGCGAGGGTTGGCGCGCCGTTGTACATGCCCGTCACGCCCGCGGCGGTGATCCCCTGCCCGAACTGCTGCGCCTGCGCGGCCTGCGTCTCCTGGCCGTTGTACTTCCCTGTAACGGCAGCTTCATTCAGCGCGTTGGTGAAGGCCTGAGTGGCTTTTCTGAAGGCGAGGTCGTCGGTATCCAGGCCCAGCTTCGCGCTCAGATACGCCTGGTTCGCGGCCGCATTGGCCGCATCCATCAGGTTCTTATCGGCGCCAACGTTGGAGACGATGGGGCCCGCGCCGGGCGCGCCCGGCGTCCCGGCAGGTGCCGCTCCCGTTGCCGCGGTGCCGGGCGAAGCGGGCGAGACGGCGCCACCCGTGGTCCGCGCGTACGTGTCTTTGATCTCGCCCTGCCCGTTCCAGCCGGCCGCGTAGAGCTCGTTCATCATCTGCGTCGGCGTCTTCGGACCGTTGACGGTGTTGTAAACCGTGCCCGAGTTCGCGCCACTCGAGGTATTCGTGGACGACGTGACGGTGGGTGTGCTGGCTTTGACCGACGTCGGCGAGCTGCTGATAGTGCCGCCCGCGACTGCGCCACCGCCCGCGTTGTTCGCCGCGGCCGCGGCGGTGGTGCCCTGCACGCTCCTGACCGAGCCGTCGGGCATGGTCACGTTAAATTGCCCCATCAGTACGCGCCTCCAATTGCGGGTGTCGGGGTTGGGCTACCAGGCAGCGACGGTGGGATGGGCGCACCCTGGGGTGGTGCGGGAACGCTGAGATACGGGAACGCGTGCACGACCGCCTTGTAAACCGACGCGAATCCCTCTGGGCCCAGCCGTTGCATCTCCTTTACCCGCCCTTGCATGTTCGGCGTGCCGTCCGGGTTGAACAGCTCACCGCGGTAGAAGTCGAGCTTCTGCTGCTCACTCAATGGCGCGGAGAACGGCGCCTGGCCGCCCGCCATCATTGACTCGGCGAGGTCGTTGGCGACGCGATCGATCCACGTGGACAGGTCCTCGGCGACCAGGTCGAGCAGGTTCGACGACTGGCGCGGCATCAGCGTGGATCCAGGCTGCAGTAGCCGGCGCCATCACCCACAGGCCCCGCGAGGCAGATGAACCAGAAGGCGAACCGCGACCGTCGCACCCGCGGCAGGCGTTTCACTCTGCGGAACATCACTGCTGTCCCGGTAGCGGCATGGCGTTCTGCGGCATGTTCGGCACGACGGGTGTACCTGGCGGATTGCCAGGTCCTGGACCCACTGGCGCGGCGTTGCCAGGCGGAGGCGTGAGCGGCAGTCCGAATCCAGGCTGAGGTACAGGGTTACCTGGCATGCCGCCCGAGCCGACACCGGGCGGGGGACCCCCCGGCCCTCCGCCAGCCATCTGTTCGGGTGTGGGCATGCCAGGCCCGGCGAGCCGCTTCTGCTGAATGGTGGCCAGCTTGGCGAAGACGACCTCTTTGATCTTGCCCTGGATCTCATCCGACTGCTGCAGGTCGTGCAGCATCCACGAGCGGATCACCTCGTCAGGGTTGGCGCCAGCCTGCTCGACGGCGTCCTCGTACGTGATCAGCTTGCGGTCCATCTGCTCGCCGATGGCGCGGATCTCGATGACCTTGTTCGAAGGCGTCTCGGGATCCAGCCGCGCGCGGTACTTGTGCACGCCGTTCAGGTCGTCGGGTCCGATGCCCAGCCAGCCGGCCTTGGCGCCCTTCTGCTTGCGACCCTTGCCCTGTTGCTCGCCCCAGGCGTAGACGGTCTCGCCGATGCGCTTGTCGATGAGCCACGACTCGAAGCCGGTGCGCTCGGCGAGGGCGATCTCCGCGTTGCTGACGATCGGATCCCAGGCGAGCCGGGCCAGGTGCGCGGCCTGGTTCAGTGCGTAGCCCGACTCGTCGCCGCTCACTACGCCAGAGACGATCGACGGCAGCGCGAGCTCGAGCATGCCGCGGATATCGCTGATCAGCTTGTCCTGCTCGACGCCGGCCCTCGGCATCTCGACGGGTGCGACGTCGAACGGGTAGATCGAACCTGGCTCGATCTCTTCGGCCTTGTCCTCTTCTGTGCCGTCGTTGCCGAATGGCCCGATGCCACCGGGGATGCCTGGAATGGTGCCGGGCGGCAGCGTGCGCTTGAAGGCGGGGAAGCCGGTCATGAACGCCGCATTCGCGCGCATGGTGTAGAGCGAGTCCAGCAGCACGAACATCTGCAGGAACCCGAACAGGATGCTGAGACCCGCGCGCTCGGGAAGCCTCGAGGCGGTCGTGATCCCCAGCGCGTGGAAGTACGGTCCGCGCAGCGTCTTCAGGAACGGGTCGCCGTAGCCGTGCTTGACTTCCTTGACCAGCGTGCCGCCCTCGAGACTCGCCGACGTCGACGAGCTCTGGCCCGGACCGATCAGGATGTAGCGCACGACGTCGTGCCGCCAGGCCTCGACGCACGTGATCGTCTTGGTCCTGGACATCGACTGTTCCCACTGCGCCCGCGCGAGGCCGAGCGCTGACGGGTCGGCCCACGCGGCCGAGTCGGCGTACACCTTGCCGTTCGAGGTGAGCCCGGCGCCGAAGCGCTCGAGGCAGTCGTACCAGGGCATGACCTTCACCTCGGTGGCGAACGTCATGCCGTCCTCGCCCTTCAGGTAGTAGAAGGTCTCGGGCGGGACGTCGGTGGTCGCGATCGGGTACGGCGCGAGCAGCTTCATCTGCTCGCTCTTGGTGTGATAGATCAGGTCCGCGGCGTGCGGATCGAAGGCTTTGTCCGCGGCGAGCTCGGCCTGCAGCGCCTTCGACTTCAGGTTGTAGTCGCCCCAGGCGCGCTTGGTGCGCTCGACGGTCTTCAGGACGCCCTCGCCCTTGACGGCCAGGTTGTACATGAACAGTCTGAGCAGACGGCGCCGACTCTCTTCCTCCTGGCGCTCCCAGCTCGATTCGAAGAAGTGCTCCCGCAGCGTGGCGTTCTCCTGGTACACGTCGCCGAAGCCGATCGGGCGGAACTGGATGGTGAAGGGGTTGATACTGAGCGCCGCGGTCACCGTCGACGCGATGTGGGTGGCCAGCGGCGCGCGCACCTCGATCGCCGTTTTGCGATACGCCTCGGGGATCTCGATCGGCACATTGCCGAACAGGATGTCGTCGATGTCCTGATACAGCTCGTCGCGCGCGACGAAGTCTTTGCGCAGCTGGTTGACGACGCTGAGCGTTTCACGTGAGGCGACGTCGTCCCCGCCGGCGCGCACGGGGAACAGTCCTCGACTGCTCGAGGCGGCTGCGTAGGACGACGTCTGTGGCATCAGGCTTCAGGCGGCGGGTGCGGGTGCGTCGTCGGCTTGCAGCGCGGTGACGTTCGTCTCGAGCTGAGTGGACGAAGCGTCGAGCTGCGCCTGCAGCGCTTTGATCTGGTCCAGCAGCGCCTGGTCGGGCGGTGTCTGGGTGTTGAGCTTGGCGAGCGCCTCGGCGAGCTGGGCGCTGACGTCGGAAAGGGTCGCGCTGACCGCGGACAACTGGGCGATCTCCGCGGTGCCCGCGGCGGTGCTGGCCTCCGTGGCGGCCGTATTGCGATCGATGCTGGACTGGGAAGACTCGGACATGGCGATGAGGTTCTCCTGGTTGTGGCGTGAATTGAGTGCCTCGGTGATGAGCCACAGGGCGGCCTGGACCAGGTAGTCCAGGCGCTCGAACAGATTCCAGCTCCGACGCGGCGGCTCGGGTGGCGGGTTGTGCATGGTCATTGGTGGTTGCGGTCCCAGGGCACGTTCATCAGCCGAAGCGAGCCTTCACCCTCTGCGCCACGGGCGCGCTGATTCCCAGGAAGCCGTAGCGCGCGGCGTCATAGGCGTGGTCTTCGCCCGTGGTGTCGACGTCCTCGGGATCGTCCTTATCCTTGACCAGGTCGGGCACGGTCCTGATCAGGTTGGTGCAGGTTTCGAACACCTGCAGCTGCGGCGCCAGCATCGGCCGCTTGTTCTCAGCGGGTGACCAGGCCAGCAGCTCGTGCCAGCGCTTGATGCCGTCGCGGCGGCTGTTGTTGGCTGGCGTGAGCAGCACACCCATCTCGGCGTAGCCGGCCGCGGGCGACTGGATGGCCAGCCCGTTGTGCCGCTCGGCCCACATCGACGGATCGGCGAAGGTGCCGCGGATGCGCTCGCCCGCGCTCAGCAGACGGATCTCGTACGCCTGGTCGCCCGCGAGCTTTCCCGTGGCGTACGTCTCGCGATACACGTAGATCGTGCCGGCTGGCGCCCGGGTGAGCCACAGGCAGCAGTACGGCACCGCGTAGCCGTAGTCGACACATCGCCAGCGCGGCCAGCTCGGGTCGATCGCGAACGGCTTGCAGACGTGCACCTCGCGTCGCCACTCAGGAAACGCCACGCCCTCGGGTCGCTGCTTCTCGTGCTGGCACTCGGCCAGGAAGGCGTCGATACCGTCGCGGTCGACGCGCTGCTGGCACGCTTTCAGGTCGAGGCCTGGCCAGGTCGGCTCGCCGCCGGTGATGACCGTGCGGATGCCGCGGCGTTCGTACGTCAGGCCATTGAGGGCCTTGTGCGGGCCCGAGACCTGGCGATCGGCCAGGAAGTCTGCGGATGTGGCGGCAACGCCGGCCAGCCGGCCGAACAGCGACTCGTCGTGCACCAGGTTCTGCACGGCCAGGATGGCGACGTCGTCCGAGCCGAGCTGCAGCACCTTGCGCGTGAGGGTGCGCACGTTCTTACTCACCGTGGTCGCACTGTCCGACTCGTTATCCAAGTCGTCGAGGATCATGAAGTCGGGCCGCTGCTCTTCGATCTTGATGCCGCGGATCGCGCGATCGAGACCCACAGCATCGAGAGTGAAGCCGTCGGCCGTGCGAAGACGGTTGTGGCGCCAGCCCTTGGAGGCGCCGAACTTTCCCAGCAGCCGATCGGCGAGGAGCGGGTAGCGATCGGCGACCGCGGGTGACTCGAGCAGCGCGGACACGTTGCCGACGTGGTCGTCGGCCTGGTCCTGGGTTCGGCACACGTACAGGCCGTAGCGTCTGGCTTTGCGAGCCGCGATGGGGACACAGGCGCACTCCGCATCGGTCGACTTGCCTGCACCGCGGGGCCAGATGCCGACGAAGGGACTGGGTCGCTGGTGGCGAGCCATCGTCCACACCCATTCCCAGAGCTCGGCGTGGAAGGTGGCGAACGGAGCGGTGAAGTACTCGGGGAACATGGCGCGCAGCCAGCTCGCCCACTCTGTGTCATCCAGCGGCTCCAGCTTCTTCGGCGGTGGCGGCGTCGTCGAAGACTCCGGCTGGACCGGGGCGCGCAGGTTGACCGTCGAGGCGGTCGCGACCTTCCACGCGGCCGATGGTGTCGGCGATGCGAGCGACCCGATCAGCGAGCGTGCCGTGCGCGTCAACAATGGCGGCATAGTCAGTCCGCTCGAGCACGTCCGGCCTCGCCAGGTAGGCGACCTGGACGCGCATGCTGTAGAGCGAATCGTCGACGTAGCGCTGGAAGTTGTCCTGCCAGTCGGTGCCCCGGATCGGGATCCACGAGGGCGCCGCTGGCGGGTCCAAAACAGGTCCAGAATTGGGGGACGGTGGGTCCAAAACCGAGGCGAATGCTTCGCGCCGCCACCGGATAACCGTGCCCTTGGACACGCCGTACTGGCGCATCACTTCGGCGATCGCGAGGCCCGTCAGGAGCGCCGAGACGACCGCGGCTTTGGTGTCGGGGCTGTACATCGGCCGGCGGACTGACCTCCTGGAACGACAAAAGCGGCGCTCCCCCTTACTGGAAAGTGCCGCCCTGGAGGTCCTGGTCGCCCGCCTCGTGGGTACTGGCTATGCTCAGTATGCGCGCCGATGTTAGGGCGATGCTAGCGATTCGCGCTCGCGGCAAGGCCGGAGCGTCACCTCGGCGTGGTGCATGGTGACGTTCGCGTCCATGTCCACGTGGAAACGGAGTCGACCCACGAAGGGCACGCTTTCGGCGTTGATGCGCGCGCGGTTGGCCTCGATCGCGCGAATCAGCACGTCGGCGAGCTCCTCAACTGCTCGAGGCGGCATCCATCATTCCGCGGATGTTGGCTGCCACTCGTGCGATTGTTGCGCGAGCTGCAGCCGTGGCTTCGTTGGCAGTGACGTGACGAGGTGGTTTGGTGACGAATTCGCGGTGCAGGCGCTGGAGCTCGTGGGTGCTGGCGGAGGACTGGTCGAGATACGCGGCCTCGTAGGCTTCGGCGTGGTCGGGGACCAGCACGAAACGGATGAAACGCGCGGAGTAGTGGTCAGGCATTGCTAAGCATATTGCAGGATTGTGACATCGTAGCTATTGCATGTTCACTAAGCATAGTGCATACTTCCGACATGAACACCACCGAGCAAGCAATCGCGGCCTGGAACTCTGGCCGCGCCTACTGGATGCAGAACGAGCGGGCCTTTCGCGCTGGCAAACAGAATCCTGGCAACTACCACGTCAGACTCGACGGCCAGGCCCGCGGACCCATCGCCTCATGGAACAAGGCCGCCAAAGCCGCCTTCGCTTCCGTCACCGATCTGCACAACGCGGCCAAGTCATGAGCACCCAAACCGCCGAGGACGCATACATCGCCCAGCACGCTGCCATCCAAGCCACGATCGAACGCCTGGAGATCCTCCGCGACGGCATGCTCGACCCGACCGACAACGAGATCACCTGGGGTGATGTCGCGTGTTACGCCCATATCGCTGATGCGCTCGCCACGTTCACCGAATCAATCGGATGACACCAGCGGAGCTCCAGCAGTACCGCACGAAGCTCGGCCTGTCGCAGGTCGCGCTTTCTCTGTTGCTGGGCTTCCATCCGATCACGGTCTCGAAGTGGGAACGCGGCGTCGTGCCCGTGCCGACATGGCTGCACCTGGCACTCTGGGCGATTGAGCACAACGCCCCCTCGGCCTGAGCTCACGCGTTGATTTTTGGTCACGCGTTGACCGCCTCAGTGCTAGCAGCACGCTGATGCCAGTAACAGAGGCTCGATCCACGATTCGCATTCATCGCGCACTCGCGATAAGAGTTCTCGAACCGATCTGAGGCTGCCACATACTGACGTCCGACATACACAGCCGCAGCGCAAGTACCTGGGTGATAGCTGCCCTGGCGAACGCGCTCGGACACAGGCACATCAGCCCACATAACAACCGTCACGCGTTGACCACGGCTCGGATGTGCACTTCGAGGGCACTCAGGCGATTGGCGACGTCGAAGGCGGATTGCTGGGCGGCTTGAAGGTCGGACATGAGTTGGGCGATCGAGTCGGCGTCTGCGGTGTGGCGGATGTCGGCTGAGGCCAGCATGCGAACGTTTTCGGTGATGGTGGCCGTGGCCTGGTTGAGCTGCGTGGTCAGGTCGGTGGGATCGCCCCACTGGGTGGAGAGCGGTCTGATCGGGACGCTGTCAGGTGGCATGGGCGCGAGTTGTTGGGCGTATGGGCCGGCGCGGATGGCCGCGGCGTATGCGGCCGTGGATAGGGCGGTGAGTGGCCACGTGCCGGATGCGGGCACCACGGGGTAGTACAGGAGCGCGCGTAGCCTGGGATAGCGGATTGGGGCCTGTTTGAGCGCATCGGTGATCCAGGCTGCCTTGTCGCCTGGGGTGTCGTTGCAGCCGTACTCGGCGAGCATCATCGGCTTGTCGGGGATCAGAGCGTCGAGCGTGGCGTAGGTGAGGTCGTTGATTTGGGCGAAGGATTGCCAGGAGCCACCGCGGGCGTTGCCCCAGTTGTAGGCGTCCCAGGACAGCCAGTCCACGTAGGCTGAGCCCGGATACCAGGCTGCGAGCTTGTCGGCTGCGGTGGTGCTCGAGTAGCCGGGCGGGTCGACCTGGTTGGGGCCCCAGATCCAGGTGACGTTGTTGGCGTTGTTGGTGCGGAACAGGTCGACGACGTGCTGCCAGACGCCGACGAACTGGGTTGGTCCCCAGGCGTTCCAGAGCGCCCAGGAGCCGTTGAATTCGTGGCACCAGCGGATGAAGCACGGGTGTGCCCAGGCAGCGATGGCTCGAGCTTGTGAGGTCAGGTAGGCGTCGTACTTGCCGGCTAGGATGTCGGCTGGTGACCAGGCCGTTTTGGTCGTCCAGTCGGACGGCGCCCAGGTGTGCAGGTAGAGTTGGCCGCGGGTCCAGAGTGAGGCGGCCACGCTGATCGGGAAGGGGGTGAATTTGGGGGTGCCGTCGGTGTTGGTGCCCTGCTGGGCGCTCCAGAACATCTGGACGCAATTGGGGCGGCAACCGAACTGGGTGTCGAGGGTGACGGCTTGCAGCACGGTCTGCGGCTGAGCGGTCGCGCCATGAAGCAGAAGATTGGTCATCGTGGCAACACCCATGCCCAGAACCAGGGCCAGAAGATCCAGTTCAACGCGGTCCACGCCGCGCCAGCCGCAAACGACCAGCGAACCAGCATCAACTCCCGAGGCGTGTAGTAGCTCACGGTGTACACGTAGTAGCTCACGGTGTCGGCCAGGTTCCAGGAGCCCCAGTCGAGCATCACGAGTCGGCCCTCGGCCCAGTGCTGGTTGATGAGCGCGCTCGGCAGGCTGGCGTACCGCGGCGTTCCGTCGGCGTTCTTTCCGTTGGCCCAGCCCTGCGCGTGGTGGGCGAGCGACATCTTGCGACCGACACGCGCCTCCCAGGCTCGGATGGTGGTCATGTCCTGGGGGTTGACGAAGGCGCCCCACAGGACCGCGGACGTAGTCACGGCGCCGTTGAGGCCGCTCATGCGACCGGCCCCAGTTCTGCCGTGTTGGCGGATTCGTTTCCCCAGACGTCCCATCCGAGACGGTGACGGCGCGCGAAGAGTTCGACGTATGGGCCGGGGCTGACTTGTTCGATGTAATCAAGAAAAATCTCCGGCTTACGAGAGTGACCCTTCTGTACAGCCTGATGAATGACCGCGGATGGAAACGCTCCTGTCCGCCCCGGACGACCCATTCGCCCAACCACAATGAATTCGGCCGAGTTGGGGGCAACATGCGACGGTAACGGCAACGGATTGGCCTTGTGCCATACCAGTGTCTGGCCGTATGTGAACCCCCAAGCGATCAGCACCGAGAACGACACCGGCAGGTAAGCATTCGTCGTCCATAGAAACAATCGGCACCCAGACTCATCCGCCAGAGTAGCGACAGGTATCGTCTTGAGTTCATCAATCGACATCCCGTCGAATGGCATACTGCGCTTGCTGAACTTGCCTTGAACGGCAAAGTCAGGGTCACGCTTTCTGCTCTGGCTATGGCCAGTGACTAAGGGTTTCTTGAATGCTCCGTCCGGATAAGGCCACGGCGGATCAGCCACGATGGTCCGGTACTTCACGGTGCCGTGGGCTCCGGCCAGGGCTCGTAGTACGGGATCTCATCAAAGTCAGCGTCATCGATCGCCAGGTCGAAATCGCAGTCTGAGCACCCGTCGCACTCGACCTCGCCGTGGTTGTGGCAGACACAGAAGTCGCCGCCGCAGATGCAGTACAGAATGCCTGTCCCACCGCACGGAGCGGCCACGGTTTCAAAGTACGGGTTGCGAACGCCACACCAGCAACTCATGCCGTGGGCTCCGGGCTGGCCGCCCAACTCGGTGACCCGTCCTCCTCGATCACATCGCCACGCCAAAGGCGGAACCCCTCCTCCGGGCTGGCCGCTTCAAGGCGACGAACGACTTTGAGGGCGAACGCGTTTTCTGACCGCAGGCGTTCGACCTCAAGGATGAGCCAGGTGATGTCTCGCGGGTCTAGCCACCCGCCACGAGCGGCCTGGTCGTGCTTGAGCTGGTCGAGTCTGTCCACTGTCACCCCGCCACCTCCGGGCTGGCCCCGACGATTTCGCCACGATCGATCTGGGCCTGGGTGACGTAGGCCGGACAGTGGCAGCGCTTGCAACGCTCCTCGGGATGCACGTGCTCACAGACCGCGCACTGCTCCGGGCTGGCCGCACGCTGCGGGACCTCATCGAGTAACCGGAGCGCCATGTAGAGCGCTGCCGTAGCACGCGACCCCTCGAGCAAGGCATTCCGCCAAGCGTCGGTGCCAGTCTCACCGCACTGCTTCATCGCAATTGCTGCCTGTCGAGTCTGCCGCGCGGCTTCGACCACCGCGTTCTGCCTGAGCAGCGTGGCCTGGGCATCACCGAAGCGCTGCTGCCACAGGGCGAGCTCGCCGCGGAGGCGTTCGCACTCAAAGGCCAACTGTCGGGCAGTCTCCTCTTCCCTGCGGGCAAACTCCTGGCATCGCTTGATCTCGTCCTGCTGCCAGTCCCAGCCGCTGGTGTGGCAGTCCCTGCAGGCGATACCGGCCAGGCCGTTGTCCGCGGCCCAGGAGTGGGTGTGCTCAGTCATGTTTGCCAGCCTCGTAAGTTCGGCTCACCCCGCCACCTCCGGGTTGGCGTGCTCTGAGTGATTCCCTAGACAGTGGCCGCACCAGGCGCATTTGGGATCGGCCGGTACGTTGCAGTCGGCGCCGGTGTTTTCCTCGCACCAGAGGCAATCTCCACAGACGCCATCACCGTCATCGACGGTGTGCGCGCGTGCCTGCTGCTTGCTGAGCGTGGCCTGGGCATCACCGAAGCGCTGCTGCCACAGGGCGAGCTCGCCGCGGAGGCGGTCGAGTTGCTCATCAGCGCGGAGTGAGTGCATGTACTCGAGGTTCATTGCCAGGTCGCGATCGTGTTCGGCAGACGCCAGCTCATCCTTGAGACGCTTGATCTCGTCCTGCTGCCAGTCCCAGCCGCTGGTGTGACAGTCCCTGCAGGCGATACCGGCCAGGCCGTTGTCCGCGGCCCAGGAGTGGGTGTGCTCAGCGGTGGTCATACAGGGTCCTTCCACTGACAACTGATCGGATCCCGGGCACCGTGAACCTCCCATTCCCGACCACAGTTTTTACATAGGCCGCTAACAGCACTAACAGGCCTAATGGGGCTATCAGTGCTATCAGCCCTAACGCTGGTGTTAGCTGTTTGCAGGAGGTTGGGGCTGTTAGCGGTGTTAGGGGGGGTAGTAGAAGAACCTGTCAGTGACATCAGCCCCGGGTAGTAGCCGCCATCTCGCACGCGCAGTTCTCCATCTTGAACCAATCTGAAAAGCAGGTACCGGACGCTCCCCCGGCTCTTGCCGACGGCGTCCGAAAGCTCGGCCGGCTTCATCCCGGGCATCGTGTTGACCGCGTCCACTAACAGCTGTCGCTCCTTCGACCGGCGGAAGTCTTCCGCCTGCCCTAACAGCGCCCAGCCCAGCATGTCCTCCTTTTCCCAGCGCAATGCCAGGTCCTGCTCCTCGACGTCGCGCCCGGTCACGAACAGGCTGGCGTCGGCCTGGCCGCGCTCTCGACGTAGCACTAACACCGCATCCGCGGCTCCCGACAGCCCCAACGTGCCCGAGACCATTTCGAGTGGATCGGTCGAATCACCCTTACGGGTGTGGAACACGACTACGATCGCCACGTTGTGCTGCCGCGCGAGCTCAGCCAGCGGCTGCATGGCGTCGTAGTCCAGGTCGTACAGGCGCTGGCTGTTCTTTTCCACTGGCCGCACTCGCTTGAACGTGTCGATGACCACCAGCCGCGCGCTCGAGTGCTCGGTCAACCATTCGTCTAGCGCCTCCAGCCCACCCTCGTTGGTCCGCGGCCATTCGGTAACCACGTGGAACCCGGCCGGTGGCGCCGAGTCGCCCAGCATGAGCGCCATACGCTCCTGCATTCGCCGCGGCCCGTCCTCGAGAGCCAGGTACAGGCTTTCCCCCTGTACCACCTGCATCTTTCTGAGCGCCGGCGCCGCGCGCGGAATATCAAGCGACCACCCCAGTCCGAGCCAGGACTTGCCCAGTTTGGGGCGACCGGCCAGGATGGCCAGCCCTGCGGGCAACAACTCGGGGATCGCCCACCTGGGTGCATCGAATGCCATGGCCGCGAGCTGCGGCCCCGTCCAGATGTGCGGCCGCGCACGGGGTGGCGGCGCCTCAGCGATCGCGTGTCCATTCGCGCTGGGTGGCGGCGGGCGTACCTCTTCCTGGTCGGCCGGACTCCACACCTTGAGCAGGCCTGCTTCGAAGCCGCTGCGTATGGTGGCTTCCACGCTGCGCTGGCCGTCGTCAGCGACCAGGCCGTTGCGCTCGCACGCGGCGTACAGCAAGCTGGCTACTCCCTCCGCGTTGATGCCGTGTTGTGGGTCCGCGGCCAATCCACCCAGCAGGTACGCCGCCCGGTTGCAGGCCGCGTTGCGTCCCGTGTCTTTGCCCATGGTCGCCAGCTCCGCGGCCTTGTCGTCGGCGAAGCGTTCCGCCCAGCCCTGCAGGTACGTCCGGTTGAGGATCGAGCGCCGGCGGAGCGGTGGCGGTTCAGGGGGCGGCTCGTACCTGGCCACCTCCGGCAAACTGGCCGGGTCCAGAAACGCGCCGTGCTGCTGCCTGGCTTCGTGCGGCGCACCCGGCAGGCAGCTGGGCAGGTAGAAGATGCGGCTCGAGTCCTTGGTCTGCGGGTCGATGCATCCACCAAAGTGGGCGTTGGCGCGCAGCCAGAACTCGGGCCAGTCCTCACCGTTTACCGGCTGCGCCAGGGGCACCACCACCCGCCACCTGGGCGCCTCCGGGGTGTGCGAGAACGTGGTGTGCCCGAACCACTCCAGCCCCTGCAGCAGATCCAGCGGCAGCGGGCCGTGGTCAATGTCCAGCACCAGCATGTGGACCTGGGCGACGTTCGCCTTACCCCGGGTAGTGCCGGGCCTGTAGGTAACCGGACTCCACAGACGGCCGTCCTTCGACTGCCGCTCTTCGAACCGGGCCAGCCGTTTTTCCAGTGCTGACAAAAGCAGCGTCTGGGCTGACGGCTGCTTGTCATCTTTGCTCTCAAAGATGACAAGCGGAATCAGGTCGTCCCTGCCGACCACGCGCGTGCTACCAGGGGAGCTCGTCTGAGCCGTCAGACGCTACCTCCGCGCCTTCGGCCGTGAACTGCTGCACGGGTGGGCGTTCCACTACTGCCACCGGGGCCTGTTGCTGCACGGGCGCGGGTTGGAGTGCCGCTTCGCGTGCAGCGAGCTCCGGGTGGTTCTGGAGGACGATCAATCGCAACTTTCCCCTCCCCAGCGCCTGGTAGTCATCGTCCTTCTGCCCAGGCAGCGCCCCCACGGCGATGGGGCCAGCGAAGCGCGCATACACCCGGCTGGGATCGGTGGCGTCGGTGCCGTGCGAGATGGTCCCGTACACCTCGAGGTTCTCCCACCACGTCAGCCAGTGGGCGATCGCGTCCAGCTCGGCCTTGTCGTCGTCCCGATCCGCCGGCCGCGGCGGGCCACCCCCGGAGGCGATGAACTCGCGGAACTTCTTGGAGTTGGTGTGTCCCAGCGTGGCGGCCAGGAAGTCGATCAAGCGCGTGGTTTGAAACACGCCCTGCTTGAAGTAGCCCAGCGACAGGCCGGTGGTATACGTCACCCGATACGACTGCTGGGTGTCTCGACCGCTCGCATCCCGCACCGGAAGCGGCCCCAGCTCGGCGTCCGCGCGGGTCCGCTCTGGCGCCGTCAGGCTGAGTGGAAAGCGCACCTGATAGTTGGGAAACTTGTCCGGGGGCTTGAGCTCCGGGACGCCCACGATCCAGCGCCACAGCCCTTCGGGGGATGGTCGCCAGATGGTCTGCTGCTGCTCGTTGGCTCGATTCAGAATAGACATGGTCCTGCGGCGTCGTTTGCCAGCGCTGACGCGGGCGCACTTGTCCCCTTCAACACTCGGATCTCCCCCTGGGCCAGCACGTGCGCGGCTTCCTCCAGATGCTCCGCCAGCCCCAGCAGCACGGCCCCAGATGTGGCCGGTGCAGCGGGACTTTGAGCGCAAGAGAAGGACACTCTCCGTTCACTGGAATCTGCACCGGCCACATCCACGGTCATGCCACGTCCTTCAGCGCGCCCACCGCCACCAGTTCGGCGAAGTACTGGGCCAACTCATGGGCCGCGTCCGCACGCAGGGCTTCCTGGCACATGTCGCACTCGTCGGCGTACAGCGGCGTCACGGCCATCCATTCGGCCGCGCGGAACCGCGCCAGTGGCACGTGGAGCTTGCACTCCGGACACTTCACCAGCCCGCTCCTGAGCGCACCAGATGCTCCCCGAGCAGATAGAGGCCCCAACCAACCAGGAACGCCAGGCCCAGCAGCACGACGGCCAGTGCTCCAGCCGCGATCCACACGCCAGCCTGGAAGGCTCGCGTTTGCCAGGACAGACGCGGACGCTGTCCGATCGTGTAGTCCCGCGTTCTCAAGACGTACAGTCGACGCTGATTGGTTGCCTGCGTTCGGTTCATGCCGCCATACCGATCTGCCCGTTGTTGATCTCGTCCAGAAAGCCGCACAACTTCGGCCAGTTGGTGTCTGGCCCGTACTTCAGGTACGTGCCGTCGGCCGAGTCGAAGTCGGTCGCCAGACACGCTCGCAAGCGGCGGATGGTGTTGACCCGGCCCATATGCGTCCACTTGCCGCGCCGCTTCGCCTCGGCCAGCACCAGCAGTGACGCGTGCGAGAACTTCCACGCGTCGTCACCACCCACGAACAGACAGTCGAAGTCGTCCCACGGCAACGACTCACACGTCGCGCCGTTCTGCGACACGTACGCGGCCTGGTAGCCCAACTGCCGAATGGTCGGCAGGTACGGCACGCTGAGCTCCAGCGTGGCCGCGGCATCCCCAACGCAGTCCGGCGCGACCATGAACAGGCAGCGCTCCCGATACCGTCGCAGCCCTGCGGCCCACTCCAGCCAGTCGCCCGCCACCCATTTGTCGGGCTGCGCGAAGCGACCGTTATCCGCCGCCCACACGCGAAACTGCAAATGCAGGTTGCCAGCGGTGAAGGTGCCCATGCCCGGCTGGCTCATCAGGCCCACATCCGCGCGCACATCAGCCAGCAGCGTGTGCGTAATTGCGCCGCTCAAATAGAGCACGTACCCCCCACAAGATCAGCACCGCGACAATCGTCATCTCCACCTTGCCGACCACCTGGCCGGCCAGAAACGCAAGCGAGCCGAACGCGAGCCACAGAAACAACGCCGAGTCGATCACCAACCCGAGCGAGTTCGACGCCGCAACAGCCCACAGCCAGTGGCGCTCTTTGAGCGGCGAATACACCAGCAGATCCGCCGTCTCGCTGGCCAGGAATGCCAGGCCCGATGCGATAGCCAGTGGCCCGCTCAGCACACCTGAGAGTGCCGCACCTGCCACGATGGCCACGTACGTCCAGCGCCGCCCCAGCGTGTCCTGGGTGATGTCTCTGAGCGTGAACGCCAGGCCCGCGAAGAACACGCCAGCCGGCGCCAGCAAGCCGAAGCCCACCGACACGAAGCCAAACGTGGTGATGGCCCAGTTTGCGGCGACGATCGTCGCGATGTAGCCCACCAGCGGCAGGTACTTCATGCGAGCTTCCCCGCACATGCTGGTGGTATCCATGCGATGGTTCGAATAAGCGATTTCTGACGCTCCGGCGCCACCTTCCAACAACGCCGGTGGGCGAACTCTTCATCGGGCACCTCGTACTGGAAGCCGTGCGCGTACGGCGTCCATGCCACGGCTTTGCGTACATCAGCCCAACTCATGAACAGGTTGCAGATGTCGCAGCGCGGATTCGGTGCAGTTCGTTTCCTCAGCATCCGCTCACCGTCCACTGGCGGCGCCTGCCCAGCGCCAGGTCGTGGGCTGCCACCGCGCGCGCCTGCCACGGCACCCACAACGACCACTCCGGGTGGCCCATCTCCGCGGCGTGGGCGCGAAACGTTCCTGGCATGTACTGCATCACCCCGCCTGCGCCCGATCCCTGGCGGTTCCACACGTTGAACCCCTGCGACTCCTTGGCCTCGATACACGCCACCCGCCAGTCGGTGATGACCGGCACCGGCGGCGTGAGCTTGCCGTCGAAGATCAGGTACTGGCGCGCCTCGACGCCGGGCTGGCTGAACAGCGCGCCGAGCAGGTCGGTGGCATCTACGCCAGCCTCCTGGGCCACGCTCTCGAGATCCTCGGCTTGCTGGGCTCGGACCGGGGCGGCGCCGAACGACAGCCACAGCGCCACAGCCACGGTCATCGCTCTCATACCTCGTAGACCTCGATGCGGGTCGACGGGCCGCCTGAGACCGCGCTGAGGTTGGCGTGGACGCGTACGGTGGCGAAGATGATCTGGCGGTCGTCTACCCACGCCTTGCCGTTCAGCGCATCACACACGAGCTTGCTGTAGTTGTCCCAGTCGCCCCGCTGGGCGCCGTTCATCGAAAACGTCAGGGCTACGCTCACCGGGCCCGCTACGGGCTTCATGTGGGGGTAGGCGACCTTGAGGTACATGCCGATCCGCTCTTCGGCGGTCTTTGTGCGTTCGGGCGTGTAGGCCCCACCCTTACGGGGTACGCGTGCCCGTGCCTTCGGGACCGGCGCGCCGGGGACCGTGAACGCGCATACCAGGCTCACGCGATGCTGAGCCTCTCGCCGTGGGTGATCTCCACCCCAGGAATCAGGGCGCCGTCGCGCTTGAAATCGTCCAAAATGCCGCGCTTGTTGATGCGGTACGTGGTCTCGACAATCACGTAGTCCGCGGGGATGGCCGCCTCATCCACGATCTGCACCGACGCCGGGTTCTGGCGCACGGTCAGCGTGAACCTGGTCGTCTCCAGGCGCGTACGCCCCGTCACCTGCAGGTGGGTGAGCAGTCGGGCTTTGAGCCAGTCGGCTGCGGTCTCGGCCTGCTTTGCGCGGTCCCTGAGTCGGTCGGCTTCAGCCTTCCGCGCGGCGCTCATGGCTTCGAGGTTGCGGATCACCGACACGTACCCTTCGGCCTTCTCGACCATCATCTGGTCGAGCAGCGCCAGGTCCGCGGGATCGAACGCTTCCCCGCTGTCGAGCAGGTTGTGAAGCTGCTCTTCGAGGTTGCTCATGGTGAAGACCGTGCTCAGGCCATCCGCAGTCCGCACGAACTCGCGCGATGCCCGCTCCACGGTGGTCACGCCGGCGGCCTCAGCCAGGCGAACTCGCCGCTGGGCAACCGCTCCAGCACCAGCCCGTCCTCGGAGCGGGCTGGTTCATAAACAGCCGCGCAGTGCGGTGAGCAGAACCGCTTTCCGAAGCGCGCAATCTTCGACGGCTTGCCGCACGTGCTACACGGCTCGCTCATGAGCGGCGGGCCAGGTCGCGCGCGGCGACGAACGTTTCCACGTGCAGCTGCCGCAGCACCCCGTGCAGATGGGCCAGGTACGCAGCCTTAGCTGTGTCTGAATCTTGACCGGCGCTGTTGACCGGATTGGATGCGCGAAGCGCGCTGGTTGTGTATTCTGGTGTCGGGGTCGGATTGCTCTGCAAGGCTTGTCTCCGATCTCATGGCCCCTGTTCGTAGCAGGGGCTTCTCTTTGCCTTCCGACCGGACGGGTCGGTGCGCTAGTTCAGGTCAGGCCGCGACCTCCGGCCGCTGGTGAGTAAGTTCCTCGAGCGACAGCCCCAGAATCTGAGCGATGGTCGGCAGCCGCTTGGTAGGAATAGGCCGCTCTTCAATGAGCCATCGGTAGACCGTCGAGATGTCCACGCCGATCTTTCGAGCCAGCCACGCCTGATTGCGCTCAAGCTCAGAAAGTCGCGCCAGAACCCGCTCGGCTACGGTGCAAGCAAGCACATACGCATAGTACGTCCGCATGCTTGCTTACGCAAGGGGTACTTGTCAGCAAGCAGGACTTGCTTTACCATGCCCGTGATGCCGGAGGCGCGCGTTATTCCGTTCTGGCAGTTTCTCGCCGGCTGGCTACACGACCATCAGTGGACGCAGACACAGCTCGCCGACGAGTTAGGCGTACACCAGACCGTAGTGAGCAAGTGGCTGCACCCAGACATTCGTCGCCGTGCGCGACCTGGTCGGGAAGCTACGGCCAGGCTGTCCGAAGTCCTCGGCACACCATTGGATGAACTGGTGCCGATGCTCGTTCTGGATCAACGCGCCGCCGCGCAGGCGCGCGTTGACACTCGGGCAACGCAGGTCGCGCCCGATTCCAGTTCGGATGCACCTCCCCCCGCGATCGACGCGACTGACGCGAAGATTCGCTCGCGTCTGCGCGACTTCGAATCGATCGTTGCGAGCTATCCGAAAGCGCTTCGAGTGGCCGTGATCGAAGCCAACATCAAACTGGCCCAATTGTTCAAGGACACGAACGCCCGAATGGCTGAGATAGACGCGAGCATCCAGGCCCCCACTAACGCTCCACTGGCGACTGACACTAAGAGTGCTGGGCCACCGTTAGAGGGGGACCAGCCGACGCCAAGGGGGCCACTAAGCCCGCGTTACGCTTTGCCTGGCCGCCTGGCCATCGCTCTTTAGGTGGTCAAGTCCTCAACTGTGACTGGCCGCCCTTCCCGGACCTCTGCTACAGCCCGTACCCTCCTTCAATCTGTAGAACACAAGTTCTATGGCGCATCTCGAAACGGAGGGCCGAATGCTCCTGTGGACCTGTACGACGCCGCCTCGTACCACGCTCTCGCCCTGCAGGCTGCCGGCAAGAGCCCGCGCACCGTCGCCCTGTATCTAACCTACGAGCGCCGCTTCCTCGATTTCCTCGAAACCCGCAAGCTGGCGGCCACCTTCGCCGCCCTCACCCCCGTCAATGTGCGCCAGGCCATCCTGTGGCAGCAGCGCTCCGGCCGCGGCAAACGTGGCGGCGCCGTGGCGGTCAAAATGTTCGCCGTCACCATGAAGGCCTGGGCGTCGTTTCTGACCACCGAGGGCGTCCTCGGCGGCAACCCGCTGCTGCGCCTGCCCGTGCCGGCCGTGCTCGAGATCGAGCGCCAACCCTACACCCGCACCGAGGTGCTGGCGTTCCTCGAGGCCGCCAAGCAGTCGCGTACGGCCGGCCGCGATCGGCTGCTGATCCACCTGCTGCTCGACACCGGCGCGCGCATCGGCGAGCTCACCGGCCTCGAAATCAACCGCCTGCAGCTGGACGCCGCGCATCGTCGCCTGACGGTCATCGGCAAGGGCAACCGCCAGCGCACGATCCCCTTCGGCGATCCGACCGTCCCCGACGGAGGCGAGACGGTGCGCCTGCTGCGCGGCTACCTGCGCGAGCGGGACGCCTTCTTCGACCGCTACCCGGCGCGCATCACGGCACGGCTGTTTCTGACCATCCAGGGCTTCGCGCTTTCGGTCAATGGCGCCGAAGACGTCATCCGCCGCCTGGGCTGGTCGGCGGGCATCCAGGACGCCGTGCCGCACCGCTTTCGGCACACCTTCGCCACCGTCTACCTGACCCAGTACCCAGGTGACGAGAGCGGTCTGCGGGCCATCCTGGGCCACGTGTCGAACGAGGTGATGCGCCACTACCTGCACCTGTCGGCGGGCACCATCGCCCAGCGCTCGGGGCGCGTCAGCCCGTCTCAGAACTGGCTACGGGCTGGCGGCCGATGACCAGGCGCGCGCGGGTGCAGTCAAGCGTCCCGTGGGCGGGTGCTCTGCACGTCATCCCGCTCGCGCTTTGCCCTTCCACAGAGGGTGCCCCGGATCATCGGCCAACCGTCGCGCGCTGCACGTGCGCGCGTAGCACGATTCAACACCCGTGCCTGGGTCAGGTGCATGACAGAATGGTCATTGGGAGGAGGACTATCTTGTGACGTCGCTGAGTAACGAGTACCTGCAGGTCGACCAGGCCCTGGAACGCTGGAGACAGAGCCGGTCGTACGCGCCCGTGGGCTGTGCCGCGGCAGAAGCCACAGCGTTTGTGGCTGGCTGGGAGGCTCGTTCCGAGCACCCGTTCAACGTGCTCAGGCAGCTCGACGACGACGAGGTTGGCCCAGCCCTGCAGCGGTTCAGACCCCTCGCATGAGCGTGGCTACGGGGTGCGGGGTGTGCGGCACGTCAGTCGCCACGGTCTGCGTGATGTGCTACCAAAAGCAGACGGCCGAGGTCGAGCGGCTGCGGGCGGCGTTAGTCGCCCTGAAGGATTACATCGCCGGCCAGATGACGTTCACCAACGATGGCGCTGGGTGGCAACCCGATGACTTGCCGCTAGCTCAGTTGATGACAGCCGCAGAAGAAGCCATCCTTGGCAACGGTAAGCCAGATTAGCGTGACCAACCCTGACGGCAACATCGACGCAATTCAGGCCCGGCAGCAGGGCCGGCATTCAGAGTTGGGGCCGCAGCCGGGCCAGGAGTTTGTCCGCACTGCGGCGTTCCTCATTGCGCGAGCCGACATAGATGCGTTGCTTGCTGAGGTGGTGCGGCTACGCGCAGCGTTTCACGCCGAGCAGGTAGCCGGGCGAGAAGCGCGGGACCAGATTGCCGAGCTATCGACGGCCCTTGAGCAGACCGTGAGCGCCCTGCATCATGAGGCACACTCGGTCTACACAGATTGGCGCATCTGCGACGATTCCCGCTGCCGCAGGGCTGCCGGGTTGCTTTGACAGACATAATAGCCAGATTATGGTGATCAAGCATGAGCGCCGGCGGCCAGCAACGCAGCATCGGTGAGTGGAATCGACGGCTTGCCCCAGTAGTGGAAGGAGCGCCAACCGGGAATAATCTCTGGCTCGGGAAAGGGAAGTGGGGCGTACGCGGCGATGGCATTACAGAGCCGTGGTGCGTGTACCAGCTTGACCCCACCCGGTCGGCGTTCGGCTTCCTGCCGTATGGCTACGGGCTGCCCGGAATGCTGGAGCAGCAGGCGCGGGCACTGTGCGATCTGCTGAACGAAATGCAGCTTGGTCGAGAGGCTGATTAGCGTGACCAAGACCGAGCGCTCCGACGACTACACCTACCCGTATGGTGTGCCACCCAACGACCTGCCCGCTGCGCTCCGGCCGTGTCGTTGCGGGCACATGCTGGACTGGCATCGGCACTTCGGGCCACCCTTCGTCATCTCGTACTGTGTCTCCGAAGGCGAGTGTGTCGGCTGTGACATGTTTCGCCCGGTGTTTGCTAGCGATAAAGCCAGTTAGAGATGGCAAACTACATGGACCCGCTCATGGCCGCCGGTTGGAACATGCGCCAGCCCGAGGTCGATCAACTCAAACGCACGATCCAGGCACTCAAGGCCATCATCGCCATGACCGATCCGTGCATCCACCAGCAGTTGATCGACGCCAAGCAGGCGCACGCCGATGGCCGCACGATGAGCGTGGATGAGTACATGGCCTCACGCGGGCTTGATAGAGATAAGAGCACGTAGATCTGACCGGATTGTTTCACGATTGGACTACGATTCCGCCACACGCTGAACTCACGCGGTGTCGCGCCCGTGACGTGAAACACAAAAAACCACGCCGCACCTCTGTCGCAAAGGCACGGCGTGGAACTGCTGCATTCGGGGTGCGAATGCACTCACATGTTAGGGCTGGCGAGCGGTACGCGGCTGCTGGGGCGGCTCGGGCACGTAGGCCAGGCGATCCATGCTGCGCGGCATGAGCTTCGGCAGCGGCTTGAGCCCTTCCTGCATGGGCTCAGCCAGGTACGGCTTCAACCAATCGGTCCCACCGTCCCGCCAGCTAATGACGTGGCCGCACTCGGAATGCCTCGTCATCTCAACCGCGCCCAGCATCTGTGCGAACTGCTCCTGCGAGGCGTAGGCAGTTTTGCAGACACTGCACATCCAGGAGCCGTGCGCCTTCTCGAGTCGTTCTCGCCAGCGTGCTTGAGCGTCAGCATTCACCCAGGCGACGGGTGACCTCAATCGTGGCGCGTGCCCGCGTATGCACGCCCAGGTGGCGAAAAGCGAGGAAGAACATGTTCCGGACGGTCTTCGTCGTCAGACACATGCGCTCGCCGATCTCGGCGTTACTCAGCCCCTCGGGCAGCAGATCCAGCGCCTCCTGCTGCCGCGGCGTGGGCGTATCCCTTGGCGGGCCAAGCAGTCTCATCGCCCCGACAACGACACCACCAGCGGCACCCACCCGTGAGACGTCGAGCCAGGACACGCCGTCGAATACACCCAGCCATGCCCTTCGGCGATGAGGTGGCGGCCGAGCTGGCGCTCGCACCACGCGAGCGCGTTGGCCAGGCCCGTCATCTGTGCCGGCAGGGGCGCTACATTGCCCGCGTAACAGATGCCTATGTGCGTTGCGTTACGTGCCTTACCAGCCACGACTGCGGCCGAGTGCCACACGCGCGTGGTGAGTGGCCAGGCCAGCACCACGCGCCCGTCGTCCTCCACGAACAGGGTGTAGGCCAGGCCAGGAAACGGGGTCCCGTTGCCGGTCTGTGCGCGCGCGGCTTCGCTGGTCTGATACGCGGCTACCTGCTCGGCAGTCTGACTGCTCGGCCCCGCCGTGTAGTGGAACGTCACGCCCACGATGCCTGTGAGCTGGCGGCCGATGTAGTTCGCTTCGTTGTTGGTCGGAAGCTGGCCGCGCAGATCGACGGGCTCCCAGAGGTGGGGCGCTACCGTTCGAAAGG
>Ga0207703_10000501_pt1 | contig 40495 bp, 40 predicted proteins | sample KBSSwiS12_FD_184304 | JGI IMG/M metagenome (GOLD analysis project Ga0207703, IMG submission 184304) | Switchgrass rhizosphere microbial communities from Kellogg Biological Station, Michigan, USA - KBS Switchgrass S1-2 (SPAdes) (version 2) | ecosystem: Host-associated > Plants > Roots >... | reverse complement strand
GCGAAGCTGGCCGGCCTGGCGCGCACCCGCGTCGCCGAGCAACTGGAGCTGAGCGACAAGAGCCGCTTCGAATTCTGCTGGATCGTCGATTTCCCGATGTTCGAATATGACGAGGAAACCAGGAAGGTCGACTTCAGCCACAACCCCTTCTCGATGCCGCAGGGCGAGATGGAAGCGCTGGAGACCAGGGATCCGCTCGATATCCTCGCCTATCAGTACGACATCGTGTGCAACGGCGTGGAGCTGTCGTCGGGCGCGATCCGCAACCATCGCCCGGAGATCATGTACAAGGCGTTCGAGATCGCCGGCTACACGCAGCAGGATGTCGATACCAATTTCGCCGGCATGATCAACGCGTTCAAGTTCGGCGCCCCGCCGCATGGTGGCTCCGCGCCGGGCATCGACCGTATCGTCATGCTGCTCGCCGACGAGCCGAACATCCGCGAGGTGATCGTCTTCCCGATGACGCAGAAGGCCGAGGATCTGATGATGGGCGCGCCCAATTTCGCCACGGCGAAGCAGCTGCGCGAACTCAACATCCGCGTGATCGACCAGCCGGGCGTGAGCAAGGCGCCGGTCGCGGCGGTGGTGGCGCCCGACGCGGGGTGATTACCTTTCGTCACCCTGAACTTGTTTCAGGGTCCATGCGCGATCATTAACGACGAGCGCGCGGCTGGTGGTCGCGCATGGATGCTGAAACAAGTTCAGCATGACGGGCAGGGTGTATGACGATCGACCTCTCCAACTACGAAGCCGGTACCCCCTATGCCGGAAACTATGCCGCCGACCTCGCCAGACTGCAGAAGCGGCTGGCGCATATCCAGGTCGCGCATATCGTCCATCAGCGCCGCGCGGTGGTGATGTTCGAGGGGTGGGACGCGGGCGGCAAGGGCGGGGCGATCCAGCGCCTGACGGCGGAGTGGGACCCGCGCTATTACGAAGTGTGGCCGATCGGCGCGCCGACGGCGGAAGAGAAGGCGCGGCACTTTCTGTGGCGTTTCTGGACGCGGCTGCCGATGAACGGCGACATCAGCGTGTTCGATCGCAGCTGGTATGGCCGTGTGCTGGTCGAGCGGGTCGAGGGTTTCGCCAGCGAGGCGGAGTGGAAGCGCGGCTATGACGAGATCAACGAGTTCGAGGCGCAACAGGCGGATTCGGGCACGACGATCGTCAAGCTGTTCCTCCACGTGACCCAGGCCGAACAGGATAAACGACTGAAGGATCGGCTCACACACCCCTGGAAACACTGGAAAACTGGCGCCGAAGATTATCGCAATCGCGCGCGTCGCGCGGATTATCTGAAGGCGATGGCCGAGATGTTCGAGCGCACCGACACGCGCTGGGCGCCATGGACGGCGATCGACGGCAACAACAAGGAAGCGGCGCGCATCGCCGCGTTGACCGCGATTGCCGACCGGCTGGAAGCCAATGTCCCGATGGAGCCGCCGCCCATGGACCCGGCAATCGAAAAGATTGCGCGCAAGGCGCTGGGGCTGGGCGACTGAGACGCAGCGCCGGCAGGCAGGGCTGTCGCACCGGACTCGCCAGCGTTGATCCCGGCCGATAGTATGCGCCGGCCGATCCACGGCGGGGGGAAATGGTGAGCGACATCGCGATCCGGCTCGATGGCATCATCCTCGGTCTCGTCCTGTTCGGCGGCGCGCTGCTGTTTGCCGCCATCGCCGTGATCGCGGCGTTGCGGGCCATGTTGACGGCGGCGCCGGGCGAGCGTTCATGGCGGGTCGTCCGGCCAAGCCTGTGGCTGCTGCTCGGGCACGGCATCGCGCTTGCCTTGCTGGCGGCGGTCATGGATGCGCATGGCAGCGCATGGACCGGACCCGATTGGATCGACTGGCTGGCGATTCCCTGGGGCTGCCTGATCGTGGCGGGTCTGGCCCTGCTCGTGCATCAGCGGCGAACGGAACGGCGCGACTGACCCGACAACCCCTGGCGGGCGCTAGCTCACAGCCAGAACAGCACGAGCGGCAACACGGTGCCCGTCGCCAGCAGAATGATCGAGCTGCGCCGCGTCGCGCGGTTGTTGAGCGCGATGGTCAGCCCGAGCAGCGTCGAGGCGATCAACCCCAGCGCCATCAGCACGACGAAGATCTTCAGCGGCACCGGGGAAGGGCGCTTTACTGGCGCCTTGGCCACCAGCGGGGCGTCGTGGTCGTGATCTTCGGCAACCGGTTTCGCGACCGCCGCTTTCGCCAAGGCCGGCTTTTCGCGCGGTGGGGCCTGGTCCTTGTGGAAGGCGGCGATCCACACCATCCAGTCGGGTGGCGTACCGCCCCAGCCTTTTTCCTCGTTGAGGCGGAAGGTCTGCACCGCGCCGCTCACCGAAAAGAGCAGGATCGCGGGTGCGAGGAACAGGCCGATATAATGATGGTACCGGCGGAGCGTGCGCTGGGTGGTGGCTTTCATGGCGCCGTGCCTAAATGGGCGAGGTCAGACGGGCAAGCCGGGCGGCGGCGACCTTGGTGCACAGGAGCACTCTGCCGGGTGACTTACACCGGCGCGGGCGCGAACCGCCCCTCGTCGTCCATCAAGTGCAGCACACCATCGGCGATCGCGAAATAGGCGCCGCGCAGTTTCAGCGTGCCGGCCGCCTCGCGTTCCGGGATGCACGGGAAGGTGCGCAGATTGGCGATCGAGACGCGCACCGTCTCCAGCTCCAGCTCGCGCACCGCATTCGCCCCGATGCCGAATTCGGCGATGATTCGCGCCCGCGCCTCGTCGAGCATGTCGACCCAGTGATCGATGAAGCCGCCCGCACCCGGCGCGCAGCCGGCGAAACGCTGCGTCATCGCCGCCGCGACGCCGCCGCACGAGCCATGCCCCATCACCACCACCTCGCCGACCTCGAGCTGCGTCACGGCGAATTCCAGCGCGGCCGAGACACCGTGGCGCCCGCCGCCCAGCTCGAACGGCGGCACCAGATTGGCGATGTTGCGCACGACGAAGATCTCGCCGGGCGAGGTATCGAAGATCTGCGCCGGGTCGACGCGGCTGTCGGAACAGGCGATCACCATCACCTGCGGGCTCTGCCCCTCGCTGAGATCGGCCCAGCGATCGCGCTCGCGCGACCAGCCTTCGTGCCGGAACCGTTGATACCCGGAAAGCAGTGCGTTGAAATCAGCCATGCGCGCTCCTCTGCCAATCCGCGTGGGGGCTGGCAAGCGGCGGTCGCAGTCGCTATCTGGCGCGCATCATGAACGACCCCGCACCGATCGCGCCGCGCCAGCGCAAGCCCGACTGGATCCGCGTCAAGGCGCCGACCTCGGTCGGTTTCGCCGAGACCAAGGCGCTGATGCGGCGGCTCAATCTCGCCACGGTGTGCGAGGAAGCGGCCTGCCCGAACATCGGCGAATGCTGGACCAAGAAGCACGCCACGGTGATGATTCTCGGCGACACCTGCACCCGGGCCTGTGCCTTCTGCAACGTCAAGACCGGCATGCCGCGCGCGGTCGATGCGCTGGAGCCGCAGCACACCGCCGATGCCGCCGCCGAACTCGGCCTCGAGCATATCGTCATCACCTCTGTCGACCGCGACGACCTGCCGGATGGCGGCGCGTCTCAGTTCGTCAAGGTGATACAGGCGCTGCGCCGCACCACGCCGACGACGACGATCGAGATTCTGACGCCCGATTTCCGCAACAAGTCGCAAGCCGCGGTCGAGGCGATCGTCGAGGCCGGGCCGGACGTCTACAACCACAATCTCGAAACCGTGCCGCGGCTCTACCCGACGATCCGGCCGGGCGCGCGCTACTATGCCTCGCTGCGCCTGCTCGAATCGGTCAAGCGCCACGATCCGTCGATCTTCACCAAGTCCGGTATGATGATGGGTCTGGGCGAGGCGCGGATGGAGGTCCATCAGGTGATGGACGACATGCGCTCGGCCGATGTCGATTTTCTGACCCTCGGACAATATCTCCAGCCGACGCCGCGCCACGCCAGTGTGATCGACTTCGTCACGCCGCAGGCGTTCGACGCCTATGCCGCGATCGCGCGCGCCAAGGGCTTCCTGCTCGTCGCCAGCTCGCCGCTGACCCGGTCGAGCTACCATGCCGGCGACGATTTTGCGAAGCTGCGCGCCGCGCGCGAGACCAGGCTCGGCGCCAAAACCCTCGGTGCCTGACGTGCCGCGGCACAGCGAGACGCGCCGGCTGCCTTACACGCCCGAGCAGATGTTCGACCTCGTCGCCGATGTCGGACGCTATCCCGACTTCATCCCCTGGGTGACGGCGGTGCGCATCCGCAGCGACGGCGCGACCGAAATGGTTGCCGACATGATCGTCGGCTTCAAGGGGCTGCGCGAGACCTTCACCTCGCGGGTGGAAAAGACGCGGCCCTCGCATCTCCACGTCGAATATCTCGACGGGCCGCTCAAATATCTGCGCAACGACTGGACCTTCCGCCCCGACGGCACCGGTTGCCAGGTCGATTTCAGCGTCGATTTCGAGTTCAAGAGCCGCATGTTCGAAATGCTCGCCGGACAGATGTTCGGCGCGGCGCTGCGCAAGATGATCGGCGCGTTCGAGGCGCGCGCCGTGGTGCTCTATGGCGCGGGCGAATCCGGCATCAGCAGTTCGAGCGCGCACAGCGCCGCCTGAAGCCTGACGCCGCCGCGCCCGAGATCGCCGAACTGGCGGCGATCGGCGACGACATGGCCGGGGTCGGCGTTCTTTTCGGCCCGGGCGAACACGACGGTGCCGACCGGTTTCTTCTCGCTGCCCCCATCCGGCCCGGCAATGCCGGTGATCGCCACCGCGATGTCCGCGCCGCTCGCCTCCAGCGCGCCCTGCGCCATTGCCCAGGCGGTCGCGACCGAGACCGAGCCGAAGGTGTCGAGCACGTCGCTGCTGACGTGCAGCAGATCCATCTTGGCGCCATTGGCATAGGTGACGAAGCCGGCGTCGAGCACTTCCGACGAACCGGGAATTTCAGTGATCGCCGCCGCGACGAGCCCGCCGGTGCAGCTTTCCGCCAGCGCGATGCGCCGCCCGATCGCGCGATTGGCATCGACCACGCGGCGTGCGGCCTCGACCAGGGCAGCCGGCAGGATCGTATCGGCCTTGGCCGGATCGCTCGTCATTCCATGTTTCTTTCTACGCCACCGGTATGCGGACGGTTGCTACCGCCTGCGCCGCGATTCCTTCGCCCCTCCCGGTGAAGCCGAGTTTCTCGGTCGTCGTTGCCTTGACGCTAATCCTGCCGACCGGCAGTCGCAACAGCGCCGCGATACGTTCGCGCATCGCCTCGCGGTGCGGGCCGATCTTGGGGGCCTCGCAGATCAGCGTCAGGTCGATAAAGTCGATCGTGCCCCCCTGCGCCGCGATCAAGTCGGCGGCATGCTGCAGGAACCGGCCCGAATCGGCGCCACGCCATTGCGGGTCGCTGGGCGGGAAATGGGTACCGATGTCGCCCGCCGCAATCGTACCGAGCAGCGCGTCGGTAATCGCGTGGAGCGCCACATCGGCGTCGCTATGTCCCGACAGGCCCTTGTCATGGGGGATGAGCACGCCGCCAAGCCAGAGTTGCTCGCCGGCTTCGAGGCGGTGCACGTCATAACCGCTGGCGCTGCGCGTGCGCAGGGTGACGTCATGACGCGCCTCGGCGGCGGCGAAGTCGGCGGGATGGGTAATCTTTTCGAGCATCGTATCTCCCTCGACCAGCGCCACCACGCCGCCCGCCGCGCGGAGCATCTGGGCATCGTCGGTCGGCTCGTCGCCCCGCCAGCCACGATGCGCGGCAAGGATGTCGGCGAAACGGAACGCCTGGGGTGTCTGGATGCGGTGCAGACCGTCGCGCGGCACGACCTCGCCCAGATCGGCGGCACCGCGCGCCAGCGTATCGGCGACGGGCAAAGCAGGGACGGCGCCGGGACGGTCCGCCAGCGCCGCGAGCAGACGATCGATCACCGCGCGCGGCAGGAAGGGCCGGGCCGCGTCGTGGATCAGCACCCAGTCCGGGGCATCGGCTGCCAGTGCCTCGAGGCCCGCCAGCACCGACAGGCGCCGGGTCGCGCCACCGGTGACATGGGGTACATCCCCCAGCGCGGTTGCGATCGCCTCTTCCTGATCGGGACCGATGGCGACCAAGACCCGTTCGATCATGGGATGGTCGCCGAGCGCGGCATGGCTGTGCGCGATCATCGGCTTGCCGGCGATGCGGGCGAATTGTTTCGGGACGGTGGAACCGCTCCTCGCGCCCACGCCGGCGGCAACGATCAGCGCGGCGATGCGGGGCGACGTCATGGCGCATCGCCTAGCCGAACGCAGGGGCGCCCGCCAGCCTTGCTGCATCGCGGCGATTCCCCTATAGGCTGCCCGTTTTTCAGGCAGATTGATGCGTACGCTCGCCCCCATCCAGATCGGCCCCGTCCGGATCGAACGCCCCGTCGTGCTGGCGCCGATGACCGGCGTCACCGACATGCCGTTCCGGACCCTGGTGCGGCGCTATGGCTCGGGGCTCAACGTGACCGAGATGATCGCCAGCCAGGCGATGATCCGCGAGACGCGCCAGTCGCTGCAGAAGGCCGCGTGGCACCCGCTCGAGGAGCCGGTGTCGATGCAGCTCGCCGGCTGCAGCCCCTATGAGATGGGCGAGGCGGCGAAGCTCAACGAGGATCGCGGGGCGGCGATCATCGACATCAACATGGGCTGCCCGGTCAAGAAGATCGTCAATGGCGAGGCCGGCTCGGCGCTGATGCGCGACCTCAGGCTCGCCGCGTCGATCATCGAGGCGACGGTCAAGGCGGTGAAGGTGCCGGTGACGCTCAAGATGCGCATGGGCTGGGACCACACCAGCCTCAACGCGCCCGAACTGGCGCGCATCGCCGAGGATCTCGGCGTCAAGCTGATCACCGTCCATGGCCGCACGCGCAACCAGATGTACAAGGGCGAGGCCGACTGGGCGTTCATCCGCAAGGTCAAGGACGCGGTGTCGCTGCCGGTCATCGCCAATGGCGACATCTGCTCGATCGAGGATGCCGAGGCGGCGCTCGACCAGTCCGGCGCCGATGGCGTGATGATCGGGCGCGGCGCCTATGGCCGGCCATGGCTGCTCGGCCAGGTGATGGAGTGGTTCGCCAGCGGCCGGCGCATCCCCGACCCGACGATTGACGAGCAATATGCCCTGATCACAGAGCATTATGATGCGATGCTTGCCCATTATGGCATCGAAACCGGCGTCAACATGGCACGCAAGCATATCGGCTGGTACACGCGCGGCCTGCACGGCTCGGCCGAGTTCCGCAACCGCGCCAACCAGGAACCCGATCCGCGCGTCGTCAAGGCGATGCTCGCCGACTTCTACGCGCCGTGGCTCAGCCGCGCCGCGGCATGACGTCATGATAGCGCCGGCGGGTCCGAGTTTCGCCGAGCTGTTCGCCGCCATTCCGGTGGCGTTGCTGGTCATCGACCCGGCGCGCCGCATCGCCCATGCCAATGCCGATTGCGAGAACCTGCTCAACCTGTCGGAGCGGGCGATGGTCGGCCAGCGGCTCGACACCGTACTGAAGGCGCCGGGCGAGCCGGGGCGGCGCGCCGAGCATGGCTTTGCCGCGTTCGACAGCGAGATCGTGCTGACGCGCGGCGGCAGCATTCGCGCCGACTATCTCGAATCGCAGATCGCCGATCACCCCGGCTGGCGCGTCATCGCGCTGCACCATGACGCCTCGCGCCGGCTCGGCCACAGCGCCGACCGCGCCTCGGCGGCGCGCGCCGCGGTTGGGGCGGCCGCGATGCTCGCGCATGAGATCAAGAACCCGCTGTCGGGCATCCGCGGCGCGGCGCAATTGCTCGCCGGCAGCGGGGAGGGGAGCGACGAGCTCACCACCCTGATCACCACCGAGGTCGACCGCATCGCCGCGCTGATCGATTCGATGCAGGGCTTCACCGACACGCGCCCCCCGGCACTGGCCTCGACCAACATCTATCCGCTGCTCGCCCATGCGCGGCGCGTCGCACAGGCCGGGTTCGCCCGCGACGTGAGGATCGACGAGCGCTTCGATCCTTCGCTGCCGCCGGTGCTGGTCGATCGCGACGCGCTGCTCCAGGTGGTGATCAACCTGATCAAGAACGCCTGCGAGGCGATCGCCGGCCAGCCCGACGCGCGGATCATCCTGTCGACCGCCTTCCGCCACGGCATGGCGGTGAGCCCGGCGCCGGGCCGCCCGCGCCAGGCGCTGCCGATCGAACTGTGCGTGATCGACAATGGCCCCGGCGCGCCCGGCGACCTGGCCGAGCATCTGTTCGATCCGTTCGTCAGCACCAAGCGCGAGGGGCAGGGGCTCGGCCTGTCCCTGGTCGACAAGCTGGTCCGCGACATGGGCGGCATCGTGCAATATACCCGGGAAGGATCACCACCATCGACCGTTTTTCGCATCCTGCTGCCGCGGGGGACGTCATGAAGCTGCACGGCCAGGTGCTGGTCGTTGATGACGACGCGGCGATCCGCACCGTCGTCGCCCAGGCGCTGCGCCGTGCCGGGCACCAGGTCACCACCGCGGCGACGCTGGCCGAGATGGAGGTGCACCTCGCCGCCGCCTTGCCCGACGTGCTGATCACCGACGTCATGCTGCCCGACGGCAACGGGCTCGATCGGCTCGAGCGCCTGACCGGCGAGCATCCCGGCCTGCCGGTGATCGTGCTGTCGGCGCAGAATACGCTGACCACCGCGGTGCGCTCGACCGAGGCCGGCGCCTATGACTATCTCCCCAAGCCGTTCGACCTCGACGTGCTGGCGCGCGCGGTCAGCGGTGCGCTGGCGCGCGGCGATGGCGGCGGTAAGGGCGAGCCGATCGGCGAGGAAGATCGCGCGCTGCCGCTGATCGGCCGCTCGCCGGCAATGCAGGACGTCTACCGCATCATCGCCCGCGTCGTGTCCAACGACCTCACCGTGCTGATCTCGGGCGAATCCGGCACCGGCAAGGAACTGGTGGCGCGCGCGGTCCATGACCTCGGCCCGCGCCGCAACGCACCGTTCGTTGCGATCAACATGGCGGCGATCCCGCGCGAGCTGATCGAGGCCGAGTTGTTCGGCCATGAGCGCGGCGCCTTCACCGGCGCCCAGGCCCGCAGCGCCGGCCGCTTCGAGCAGGCGGCGGGCGGCACGCTGTTCCTCGACGAGATCGGTGACATGCCGATGGAGGCGCAGACACGGCTGCTGCGCGTGCTGCAATCGGGCGAGTTCACCACCGTTGGCGGGGCGCGCACGATCCGCGCCGATGTCCGTATCGTGGCGGCGACCAACAAGGATCTCGCCGTGCTGGTCGCCGGCGGGCAGTTTCGCGAGGATCTGTTCTACCGGCTCAACGTCGTGCCGGTAACCCTGCCGGCGTTGCGCTCGCGGCGCCAGGACGTCGCCCTGCTCGCCCGCCATTTCCTCGACCGCGCGGCCGAGAGCGGCCTCCCGCGCAAATCGCTCGACGACGCGGCGATTGCGATCCTCGAACGGCACGACTGGCCGGGCAACGTCCGCGAGCTGGAAAACATGATGCGCCGCGTCGCCGTGCTGAGCCGCGACGACCGGATCGGCGAGGGCGATATCCTCGCGATGCTGGGCGAGCGACCGGTAACGCCGTCGCAGGGCGGCGATGGCGGGATCGAGGCGGCGGTGCTGGCGCTGCTCGACCGGCTGGCGATCGAGGAACCGGGGGCGCTTGCCGACGGCACGCTCTACGACCGCGTGATCGGCGAGGTGGAGCGGCCGCTGATCCTCGCGCTGCTCGCCCGCCACGGCCAGAATCAGCTGCGCGCCGCCAAGGCGCTGGGCATCAACCGCAACACGTTGCGCAAACGACTCGATTCGCTGGGCATTGATCCCGGCTAATTCTGATTCAGCTTCGCTGAATTGTGGTGCCGGCCCCTGTTTCAGCCTTGCTGAAACAGGTTCAAAGGACGCCCGGGCGGTCGCGCTACGCGATCAAGCGAACGATTGTGTGTTTTCCTTGCAACGGTTGCGTTGTATCAAAAGCACGATGAAGGCCGACACGGCAGCAAAAACCTATCTGGTCGGCCTGCGGCGCCGGTTCAGCGTCACCCCCGCGGTCGAGCTTGTCGTGCTGGCGGGGGCGGCGGTCATCGCGCTGGCGAGCTATTTCACCATCGCCGGCAAGAACGCGTCGCAGGCATTGCTGACGCCGCCGCTGGTGGCCTTGCTGCTGGTCGCCAACCTCGTGCCCGGTGTGGCGCTGCTCGTCCTGCTGGGGCGGCGCATCGCGATGCGACGTGCCGCGCGATCGCCGATCGGCGGCAAGGGCCGGCTGCATGTGCGCCTCGTCGCCTTGTTCTCGGTGATCGCCGCCGTGCCGACGCTGCTGGTAGTGATCTTCGCCTCGTTGCTGTTCCAGTACGGCGTCGAATTCTGGTCGTCGCAGCGCGCGCGGAGCATGCTCGAGAACGCCAGCTCGCTGGTGCGCGAGAATTACGAGCGCGAGCTGACCCGTGTCGGCAACGAGACCAAGACGATGTCGGGCGATCTCGCCGGCTATCTCCGGGCGCTGCCGATCGAGTCGAAGAAGTTCCAGGAGGGCCTGTTCCTGCAAACCTATCGTCGCGAACTGTCCGAGGCGATGATCATCAAGCGCGGCGAGAAGGATCCCCTCGTCGTCCTCAACCCCTATGGCCGGCCGCTCGAGAACATCGTCACGCCAAAGATCATGGACGAGATCGACCGTGGCGCGCCCGAGGTGATGGTGCGCAACCCGGACCGGGTCGGGGCGGTGGTGCCTCTGGCCTATGGCGACCACACCTATCTCTACGCCTCGCGCGTGTTCGACGAACAACTTGCCGGCCAGTTGCGCCGCGGCGAGGCCGTGCTGGCCGACTACAGCGCCCTGCAGACCCGCTCCCGCAGCCTGCAGCTCAAGTTCAACGTCGCCCTGCTCGCCATCTCGCTGCTGATCGTCGGCATCGCGGTGTGGATCGCGCTGGAGGTGGCCGACCGGCTGGTGCGCCCGGTCGGCGAGCTGGTCGATGCCGCGCACCGCGTCGCGACCGGCGACCTGACCGCGCGCGTGCCCGATCCGACCACCGACGACGAGGTCGGCACGCTCGGCAACGCCTTCAACACCATGACCGGACGCCTCCAGGCGCAGACCGGCGCGCTGGAAAGCCGCCGCGCGCTGATCGAGGCGGTGATGTCGGGCGTCACCGCCGGGATCATCTCGATCACCGCCGATGGCAGCATCCGGCTGATCAACCGCTCGGCCGAAATCCTGCTCGAAACCGGCCAGGAAAGCCCCGTCGGCCGGCCACTGTTCGCGATCTCGCCCGAACTGGGGGCGTTCATCGACAGCGGCGAGCGCGAGGCGATTGTCGAGATCGGCAGCGGTGCCGAGGCGCGCACGCTGGCGGTCAAGACCACCCGTGCCGAGGAAGGCACGATCCTGACCTTCGACGACATCACCGTGCAACTGCTCGACCAGCGCCGCGCCGCCTGGTCGGACGTGGCGCGGCGTATCGCGCACGAGATCAAGAACCCGCTGACGCCAATCCAGCTCGCCGCCGAGCGCCTGCAGCGCCGCTACGCCAAGCAGCTGCCGAGCGATGACGGCACCTTCACCAAGCTGACCGACACGATCGTCCGCCAGGTCGGCGACCTCAGGCGCATGGTCGACGAATTCTCCTCCTTCGCGCGCATGCCCAAGCCGATCTTCCGGCCCGAGAACATCGTCGACATCGCCAAGCAGACCCTGTTCCTGCACGAGGTGGCGCATCCCGCGATCCATTTCTCGATCGACAACCGGCTCGATGAGGCGGCGATGGTGTGCGACCGCCGTCAGCTCGGCCAGGCGCTGACCAACATCGTCAAGAATGCGGTCGAGGCGGTCGAGGCGCGCGGCGAGGGCCCGCCGGGCGAGATCGCCATGGGGTTGTACGAGAAGGATGGCTGCATCACGATCGAGGTCGGCGACAATGGCATCGGCCTGCCTGCGGCGCGCGACCGCATCGTCGAGCCCTATGTCACGACCCGCGCGCGGGGCACGGGCCTGGGCCTGGCGATCGTCAAGAAGATCGTCGAGGAGCATTTCGGCACCATCACCTTCACCGATCGTGACGGCGGCGGCACCTGCGTGACGATGATATTCGATACGGCTGCGCTGGGCGCGGTCGAAACCACCGATAGCGCGGACGAAAATGCCCGCGAATTCGCTTCCAACCGGACCTGAACCATGGCGCTCGATATCCTCATCGTCGACGACGAACGTGACATTCGCGAACTGGTCGCGGGTGTGCTGGAAGACGAGGGCTATGGCACCCGTTCCGCCGGCGACAGCGACTCCGCGCTGGAGGCGATCGCCGAGCGCAGGCCGTCGCTGGTGCTGCTCGACGTCTGGTTGCAGGGCTCGCGGCTCGACGGGCTGGAACTGCTCGACGAGATCAAGCGCCGCGACGCCACGATTCCGGTGCTGATGATCTCCGGCCATGGCAATCTCGACACCGCGGTGGCGGCGATCCGTCGCGGGGCCGCCGATTTCATCGAAAAGCCGTTCCAGGCCGAGCGCCTGTTGCTGATGGTCGGCCGCGCGACCGAGACCGAGCGTTTGAAGCGCGAAGTGGCGTCACTGCGTGCCTCATCGGGCCGCGACACCGACCTGACCGGCAGCTCGACCGCGATCAACGCGGTGCGCGCCACCCTCAAGCGCGTCGCCTCGACCGGCAGCCGCGTGCTGATCATGGGCTCGGCCGGCGTCGGCAAGGAGGTCGCGGCAAGGCTGCTGCACGGCTGGAGCCAGCGCGTCGACGCGCCGTTCGTCATCGTCAGTGCGGCGCGCATGACGCCGGAGCGCGTCGAGGAGGAATTGTTCGGCGTGGAGGAGGGCGGGGACCTGGTCCGCCCCGGCCTGCTCGAACAGGCCCATGGCGGCACGCTGTTCCTCGACGAGATCGCCGACATGCCGATCGCGACGCAGGGCCGTATCCTGCGCGTGCTGACCGACCAGAGTTTCACCCGCGTCGGCGGTCAGCGCGTCGTCAAGGTCGATGTCCGCGTGGTGTCGGCGACCGCGCGCGACCTGACCTTCGAGATCGCCGAGGGGCGCTTCCGCGAGGATCTCTATTACCGCCTCAACGTCGTGCCCGTGACGATTCCCTCCCTGACCGACCGGCGCGAGGACATCCCCGCGCTGGTCACGCATTTCATGGCGCATTATGCCAATGAACGCCGCGTCCCGACGCCGGAAATCGCGCCCGACGCGATGGTTGCGTTGCAAAGCTATGAATGGCCAGGGAATGTCCGCCAGCTGCGCAACGTCGTCGAACGCACCATCATCCTCGCGCCCGGCGATCGTATCGGCCGGATCGACCTCGACATGCTGCCGGCCGAGGTGCTCGGCGATCCGGGCGAGATCGGCGGCGGCGCCAATGCGATCATGGGCTCGCCGCTGCGCGAAGCGCGCGAAACGTTCGAGCGCGAATATCTCCGCGTCCAGATCCGCCGCTTCTCGGGCAATATATCGCGCACCGCGACCTTCATCGGCATGGAGCGCTCGGCGCTGCACCGTAAGCTAAAATTGCTCGGCATTACCGAAACACGCGACGAGTAGCGGCCGGGGCACGTTGATCACCCTCCGTCACCCCGGACTTGTTCCGGGGTCCACCGGCCCGCATGAGAAACGGCCCTTTGTCTCGCGAAAGAGTGGATGCCGGAACAAGTCCGGCATGACGGATGAGGTGGGGCGCATGAAAATCCGCGAGACAGTAGACGTGGGGCCGGCGCATACCTAGATTGATGCGGCGCACCATAAGGGGCGTCCCCGACGCCGGGAAACGGCGCCCTCAGCGGCTATGTGCCGCCAAGAACAAAGGATCGACCCAATGGCCGACAAGCAGACTTCGCTGCAAGACCTCTTCCTCAACGCCCTTCGCCGTACGAAGACCCCCGTGACGATGTTCCTCGTCAAGGGCGTCAAACTGCAGGGGATCGTCACCTGGTTCGACAATTTCTCGGTGCTGCTGCGCCGGGATGGCCAGTCCCAGCTGATCTACAAACATGCCATCTCGACGATCATGCCGTCCGGCGCGGTCGATGTCGGCGGTATCATCGACACGGTCGGTGAGGCGCAGAAGAAACAGCCGCTGCTGCAGGAGATTTTCCTCAGCGCGGTGCGCAAGTCGAACGACAACGTTACCATGTTCCTGGTCAATGGCGTGATGCTGCAGGGTCATATCGCGGCGTTCGACCTGTTCTGCATGCTGCTCCAGCGCGAGGGCATGTCGCAGCTCGTCTACAAGCATGCCGTGTCGACGATCCAGCCGGCGCATCCGCTCAATCTTGCTGAAGAAACAGCGGGTTCGGACGAGGATTGACCACCGGTTTCGAACGTGATCGCGACGAGTTCGCGCGTGGCGCGCGCGCCGTCATCGTCCTGCCGGATCAGGGCGATGCGGCGCGTGACGCCGATGCGCGCCTCGCCGAGACTGCGGGTCTCGCCGAGGCGATCGGCATCGCCGTGGTCGACAAGGTCGCGATTCGCGTCCGCGCGCCCAAGCCGGCGACGCTGATCGGCAGCGGCCAGGCCGAGGCGCTGGCCGCCACGGTCAGGATGGAAGAGGCGGGGCTGGTGGTGTTCGACGCCGCGCTGACCCCGGTGCAGCAGCGCAACCTCGAAAAGCTGCTCGACGCCAAGGTGATCGACCGCACCGGGCTGATCCTCGAAATCTTCGGCGAGCGCGCCGCGACGGCGGAAGGGCGGTTGCAGGTCGAGCTTGCCCATCTCGACTACCAGGCCGGCCGGCTGGTGCGTAGCTGGACTCACCTCGAGCGCCAGCGCGGCGGCTTCGGCTTTCTCGGCGGCCCGGGTGAAACCCAGATCGAGGCCGACCGCCGCCTGATCCGCGACCGCATGGCGCGGCTGCGCAAGGAACTCGACCAGGTCAGCCGCACGCGCGGCCTGCACCGCGACCGGCGCCAGCGCGCGCCCTGGCCGGTGATCGCGCTGGTCGGCTATACCAACGCCGGAAAATCGACACTGTTCAATCGCTTGACCGGCGCTGACGTCATGGCGGAAGATCTGCTGTTCGCCACGCTCGACCCGACGCTGCGGCAGATCTCGCTGCCCGGCATCGACAAGGCGATCCTCTCCGACACAGTGGGTTTCGTGTCCGAACTGCCGACCCAACTCGTCGCCGCGTTCAAGGCGACGCTCGAGGAAGTGGTGTCGGCCGACCTGCTGGTCCATGTCCGCGACATCGCGCACCCCGACAGCGAGGCGCAGCGCGCCGATGTCGAAAAGGTGTTGCGCGAGATCGGCGTCGCCGACACCACGCCGCGCATCGAGGCGTGGAACAAGCTCGACCTGCTGCACGGCACGGAACGCGAAGATGCGCTGGCGCATGCCGCCGGGCGCGGCGATGTGGTGGCGATCTCGGCGATAAGCGGGGAAGGGGTCGACACCCTGATCGACACCGTCGCCGCATTGCTGACCGAGGCGCATCGTCGCTACCGCATCGCGATCGACCAGTCCGACGGTGCCAGCGCGGCGTGGCTGCACCAGCATGGCGAAGTGCTGGGCCAGGAAAGCGACGGCGATCAGGCGATTTACGACGTCCGCATGGCCGAGCGCGATTACGAGCGGTTCACCCAGCGCGGTTAGATTGCCTTTTTACCCAAACCCATTGCTTCCCTGGCGAAGGCCGGGGCGCGGTTGAGGGCATAGCGTGGAAAGGACACCAGACTGCGCGAAGGAAGAACATTGTGTGAACATCTAGGCGACGCGTCGGAGGCCAGATGAGCGCTTTACGGCCAGCGGATGCGGCAGCTCAATCCCAAAGGAAGTCAGCTTGGCATCAGCCGATCGACCATCTATCGCGAAATGTGCAGATGGGTGTCGGTCGGCCCATTTGAACTGTGATGGGGTGTGCTTGTGGATCGTCGTTTTGGGAAAGCGGCAGCAGTTCTTGCTGCCTTATATCTGCTCGGCGGGACATGTTTTGCAGCAAACCCTCAGAACGGGGATAATTCGATCGCTATACGTGCCGGCTATCATATTTGCTTAACCGGAGAATTCCGCAAAATTGTTAGCATCGACCTCGAAGACCCGGACCTGTACGCGCTGGCCAGGCTCACAGATGAAGAGGTTTTCCCGATTCTAAAATCGCACTGTGCGGCTACCCGGTCTAGCTTGCTATCATTGGCAGGCGATCCGCAGAAGGCCCGCCAAGCGCTTGATGAAGAAGATGCGGAGGGCCAGAAAACAGTTCCAGATAAGTTGAAGCGGGTGCGACCAGAAATGGCGAAGACGGTACGGATGATCCGTGCTCCAGGCCCCCGATCCGCGATTCCATTGTCCGAACCGAATGTGGGGTTCTACCCGAGTGCCGCGTTGAGGAACAATGAGCAGGGCACGTCGAACGCAACCTACACCGTGGGAGTGGATGGTCGGGTATCCGACTGCTCGGCCGAAGGCGCTACCGAAGCGCTCAACGTTGCAACATGCCGCATGATTCAGCGTCATTGGCGATATGCGCCCGCTGTCGATGCAAAAAATCAGCCCGTTTCCGAGGTCCGCAAGAAATCCCTGACCTTTTCGATACGGTAGCCTGTCGGGTCGCTGGGACATTCGAAGGCAGTCAATATGCCCGCCGTCATGCTCTATACATTCACGTTACACCCTCCAGTTGGAATGGCTGAGGCAATGGAGCGCACCGCGCTGTTATGATCGTCCGGAAGCTGGCCCGGCCTTCGCCGGGGTAGGTGGAAGGAATTAGAAAGCGTGGAGTTCGAACGGCTTGTCAGCTGCCGCTCCGCTTCACCTTCTGCCACAAGGCTTCTTTATCGTCGAGATCGAGCCCCTCGAACGCATCACCAGCATCAGCTTCCATCGCTTTAAAACGACGCTCGAATTTCCCGTTGGCACCGCGCAACGCCGCCTCCGGATCGACACCCAGCTTGCGCGCCCAGTTGACCACCGCGAACAACAGATCGCCAATCTCTTCCTCGATCTCGGCGGGAGTGGTCGCGGCCTCGACCTCGGCCAGTTCCTCGTCGATCTTGGCGCGGGCACCGCTCGGGTCGGGCCAGTCGAAGCCGGTGCGCGCGGCGCGCTTCTGGAGTTTCTCGGCACGCAGCAGCGCCGGCAGGCCCAGCGCAACGCCGTCGAGCGCACCGGCATCGTCGGCGGCATTTCCCTTGGCGGCGCGTTCCTCGGCCTTGATCTGCTCCCACAGATAATGACCGCCTTCGGGCAGATCGCCGAAGATATGCGGGTGACGGCGCTCCATCTTGTCGCTGATCGACGCCACGACGTCAGGCAGCGCGAACAGGCCGGCTTCCTCGGCCATGCGCGCATGGAACACGACCTGGAGCAGCAGGTCGCCGAGCTCGTCCTTGAGATCGGCCATGTCGCCACGCTGGATCGCGTCAGCGACCTCATAGGCTTCCTCGATCGTGTACGGCGCGATCGTCTCGAAGGTCTGGACCGTGTCCCATTCGCAGCCACGCTCGGGGTCGCGCAGCCGCGCCATGATCGCCACGAGCCGCGCGATCATGACAGGGGAGTCCCCCGGCCTGGCCCACCCTTAAGTTCGATAATATACATTATGTAAAATGCACTCATGATTTGGGCTGGAGGACCAGCGTCCGCCCTTCCACGCGCCAGCTCTTGAGCCGGGACAGGAAATTCATCCCCACGACATCGAGGTCGCCCATGGTCGGCGAAATATAGGTCGGCAGATCGTCGACGTGAATCGGGCCGATCTGCAGCTTGTGGATCGTCGAGACCCGCGCCGTGATCGGGCCGCCGGCGGTATCGACGATGATCGGAAACGGACTTTCCTCGATGTTCACATTCGCCGCGCGTGCTGTCTCGGCACTGATCATCGTGCTCGTCGCGCCGCTGTCGACCAGCATGCGCGTCGCCACACCGTTGATCGTCGCCGCAATGTAGAAATGGCCGTCATCGGCCATCGGCACGCTCAGCGCCGTACCGGTCACGCTTTGTTCCTCGTCGCCGAGAAACGCCGTCGCGCTCGACCACATCGCGGCATATTGGTGCCGCCCGCTGACGATCACCAGCGCCGCCACGAAAATGCCGACCCAGGCCAGCGCCATCTTGAGACTCGCCTTGAGCGGCACGCGGCGCACGGCGAAGGCCGAGACGATCAGCACCAGCCAGATGCCGAGATAGATGGCGCGCGGCGTCTGGTCGTTCATGCCGTCAGCTCGAGCCCGTCAAAGCCCGGCTCGACTCCTGGCGGCAGCTCGGCGCGCAGCGTCGCATAGTCCATCGAATGATCCATATGCACCAGCGCCGCGCGCGCCGGCGCCAGTTCGGCGATCCAGCCCAGCGCAGTCGCCAGATCGGGATGCGTCGGATGCGGCCGGCGGCGCAACGCATCGACGATCCACACGTCGAGCCCGGTGTAGAGCCCGCGCATCGCCTCGGTCATCGCGTGCAGGTCCGTGGCATAGCCGATCGAACCATTGTCGGCGTCGAAACGCAACCCGGCGGACTCGATGCTGCCATGCGGCTGGTCGACGACGCTCACCATGATGTCGCCGATCGTCAGCCGATCGGGCAGCTCCTCGATCGCCACCGTCGGCGGATAACCGTCGCGTCCGTGAAAGACATAGCCGAAGCGCCCTTCCAGCGAGGCGCGCGTCGCCGGCCGCGCCAGCCCGCGAATCGGCCGGCCCAGCGCGTGATACACCTGCCGCAGGTCGTCGATGCCATGGCAGTGATCGGCATGGTCGTGCGTCCAGATCACCGCATCGAACGCGGCGACATCGGCATCGAGCAGCTGCGCGCGGAGATCCGGGCTGGTATCGACCAGGATGCGTGTCGTCGCGGTCTCGACCAGGATCGACGCACGGGTGCGGCGATTGCGCGGCTCGGCCGGGTCGCAATCGCCCCAGTCATTGCCGATTCGCGGCACACCCGATGACGTGCCCGAACCGAGAAGCCGAGCCTTCACGCGCGCGTCTTGGCGAACAGAGCGTGGAAATTCTCGGCCGTGCGGGTCATCAGCCGCTCGACCGGTTCGCCACGCAGTTCGGCCAGGAACGTCGCGGTATCCGCGACGAACGCCGGCTCGCCCGGCTTGCCACGATGCGGCACCGGCGCGAGGAACGGCGCATCGGTCTCGACCAGCAATCGTTCGATCGGCAGCCGCGCCGCCGTCGCCTGCAGGTCGCGCGCATTCTTGAACGTGACGATGCCCGAGATCGAAATATAGAAGCCCAAATCGAGCGCGATATCGGCAAAACCGTCGCTCGCGGTGAAACAGTGGATCACCCCGGGATAGGCGCCCTTCCCCATTTCCTCGCGCAGGATCGACGCGGTGTCTTCCTCGGCATCGCGCGTGTGCACGACGATCGGCAGCCCGGTTTCGCGTGCCGCGGCGATATGTGCGCGAAAGCTCGCTTTCTGGCGGTCGCGGTCGCTATGATCGTAATAATAATCGAGCCCGCTCTCGCCGATGCCGACGACGCGTGGATGCGCCGCGCGGGCGACGAGCTTGGCGGTGTCGACATCGGGGTGTTGGTCGGCCTCATGCGGATGGATGCCGACCGTCGCCCACACATCGGGCTCGCTCTCCGCCGCCGCGACCACATCGTCCCACTCGCTCTCGCGGGTGGAGATGTTGAGCATCGCCGTCACGCCGCGCGCGCGGGCATTGGCCAGCACCTCGTCGCGGCGCTCGACCAGGCCCTTGTAATTGAGGTGGCAATGGCTGTCGGCGAGCATCAGGCGTCCTCGGCCGGCAATTCGAGCCGCGGGAACACGCCGCTTGGTGCCGGCAGCGTGGTACCGGCGATGATCGGCCGCACCAGGGCGGCGAAATCGCGGGCATCCGCGCCCTGCCCGAGCAGATCGAGCAGTTTGTCGGCGCCTTCGGGGATCGCCCAGCGCGCCATGATCGCAATCCGCCGCACCGCCTCGACGGTGAAACACAGCACCGTATCGGCGCGCGCCGGGTCAGTCTTGCGCAGCGCCCAGGGTGCCTGGTCGGTGAAATACTGGTTGGCGTCGCGCGCCGCGCTCCACACCGCCTCGAGCGCGGCATGGATCGCGAGATCCGTCATCGCCGCCCGCATGCCGGCCTCGGCGCCATCGACGCTGGCGATGAGCGCATCCTCCGCCGCGCTGCGGGCACCGGCGACCGGCACCCGCCCGTCGCAATTCTTGGCGATGATCGACAGGCTGCGCTGCGCGAGATTGCCGAGATTATTGGCCAGATCGGCGTTGCAGCGCGTGACGATCGCCTCGGCCGAATAGCTGCCGTCCTGCCCGAAGCTCACTTCGCGCAGCAGGAAATAGCGCAACGCATCGACCCCGAAATGGTCGATCAACGCGATCGGATCGGTGACGTTGCCGAGCGACTTCGACATCTTCTCCCCGCGGTTGAGCAGGAAGCCATGGCCGAACACCTGGCGCGGCAGCGGCAACTTCGCGGACATCAGGAAAGCTGGCCAGTAAACAGCATGAAAACGCACGATATCCTTGCCGATGATATGCACATCGGCCGGCCAGTAGCGATCCATCATCGCCTGGTCGTCGGGGTAGCCGACACCGGTCAGGTAATTGGTCAGCGCGTCCACCCAGACATACATCACGTGCCCCGGGCTGCCCGGTACCTTGACGCCCCAATCGAAGCTGGTGCGCGACACCGACAGATCGGACAGGCCGCCCTCGACGAAGCGCATGATCTCGTTGCGCCGCGCCTCGGGCCTGATGAAGTCGGGCTGGTCGTTGTACAGGTCGAGCAACGGCTGCTGATATTTCGACAGGCGGAAGAACCAGGTTTCCTCCGAGGTCCATTCAACCGGCGTGCCCTGCGGCGAGAGCTTTACGCCCCCTTCCCCCGCGACCAGTTCCTTCTCGTCATAGAACGCCTCGTCGCGAACCGAATACCAGCCCTCATAGCGATCGAGATACAGGTCGCCCGCCGCCGCCATCGCTTCCCAGATCGCCACGCTGGCGGCATGGTGATCGGGCTCGACGGTGCGGATGAAACGATCATAGGAGATATTCAGACGGTCATCCATTGCCTTGAAATAACCGGACATTTCATCGGCAAGCGCGCGCGTCTCGACGCCGCGGTCGCGCGCCGTCTGCATCATCTTCAGGCCATGCTCGTCGGTGCCGGTCTGGAAGCGCACGTCACGCCCCGCCTGGCGATGGAAGCGCGCAATGGCGTCGGCGGCGATCGCCTCATAGGCATGGCCGATATGCGGGCGGCCATTGGGATAACTGATCGCGGTGGTGATGTAATAAGGGTCGGCCATGCCTGGCTGGTACGGTCGAAACGCCGCGACTTCAACGTCTGTCGGCGCGCATTTGGCAAGAGCGCTCGCGCCGGCCCGATTCAATTTCCCGCCCGTTATGGCATGGTCGAACCTGCCGGCGCCGCACTGCGGTGGTCGCATCGTTCTTTCTCATCGTCGATTTGTAGGAAATGGCCTGCCCTGCTTGCGCACCTGCAAGCAGGTGTTTGCCGGCCTGTTCACCACCTGCTCGCCACCTGTTAAGTTGGAAACGAGGATGCGACACAAGCACTTGATATAACACGGATATCAATGTCGATGACGCAATGGCGGGTGCACGAAAAAAAACGCCACCTGTTCGAGCAGGTGAAGCAGGCGGAAATGTTGGACGGCTACGCCGCCAGCCGCGCGACCAGCCCAGCCATCTCGAACACCGTGCCCTGCGCATCGAGCGACAGGCCGCGCGCGCTGGCCGCCAGGTTGCGGGCCGCGTCATAGCTGTCGAGCGCCGTGCGTAGCGCGGGTCCCTGCCGCGTCCGCGCCGCCGCGGCGATGAAGGCAGGCACACGGTCGAGAAACGCCTCGTAGCGCGGCTGCGCGGCCTTGAGCGCCAGCGCCTTCGCCAGCGCGCCGCGCCGCTTGTTGCCACGGTCGCCATCGCGCGCGATTGCCGCCAGCGCATCGTCGAGCGCGCCGAGATCGAGCCCGGCATAACCCAGCGCCCTTCCGGGGGAACCTTCCCCCGCGCGCACCAGGGCGGCAATCTCCGCCTCATCGGCCTTGGGCAGGCGTTCGCGCAGGATTGACGTCATGGCGCCGTCACCCAGCGCCTCGAAACGCAGCAGGCGGCAACGCGAGCGAATCGTCGGCAACAGCCGGCCGGGCGCATGGCTGACGAGCAGGAAGATCGTGCCCTGGGGCGGTTCCTCGAGGTTCTTGAGCAGCGCATTGGCGCCGCCGCGTTCGAGATCGTCGATCGCATCGATCAGCACGACGCGGCGCGACGACATGGACGGCGTGGTAGCGAACATCGGCTGGAGCGCGCGCACCTGGGCGATGGTGATGCTGCGCGCAAGGTCCTGGTCGGGCTTGTCGGTATCCTTGGGCAGCCGCGTCAGTTCGCGGTAATCGGGATGCGACCCGGCATTGACCAGCGAGCGGGTGCGATCATGCTCCGGCACGTCGAACCCTGGTGGCAGCGTGCCGGGCGAAGCGCCTTCCGCCAGCAGCCGCAGCGCGGCGGCACGCGCGAAACTCGCCTTGCCCACGCCCATCGGCCCGGCGAACAGCCAGGCATGGTGCAGCACGCCACTCGCCATGGCGGCGGCGAAGGCCTCATGCGCCGCCTCATTGCCCAGCGGCAGGGTCATGGCAGCAGGTCGGCCAGGCCATCGAGCAGCGCTGCCGTGACCTGCTCGGCCGTGCCACCGGCATCGACCACCCGAAAGCGATCCGGCTCGATCTCGGCGAAACGTCGGAAGGCCGCCGCGACATCGGCATGGAACGGCGCCCCGCGCGCGGCGAAGCGGTCGGCACCCGCGCCATCGCGCACCTCGGCGCGCGCGCGGCCCTGCTCGGGGGACAGTTCGAGCACGAAGGTGCGGTCGGGCAGCAATCCGCGCGAACCGAACGCGTGCAACGCCAGTATCGCGGCGTCGTCGATCCCGCCCGCCACGCCCTGATAGGCACGCGACGAATCGATGAAGCGGTCGCAGATCACCCACGTCCCCGCGCCTAGCGCCGGATTGATCTGCTTCTCGACATGGTCCGCCCGCGCGGCGGCGAACAGCAAGGCCTCGGCATGCGGGCTCCAGCGCGTCACGTCACCCTGCATCAGCAGGCCGCGAATCGCCTCGGCGCCCTCGCTGCCGCCGGGCTCGCGCGTGATCAATGTCTCGATACCGTGCGCCGCCAGCGCCTCGGCCAGCCGCTTCGCCTGGGTAGACTTGCCCGCCCCCTCGCCGCCTTCCAGCGAGATAAAGCGCCCGCGCGTCACCCGCCGAACAGCCCCTTCAGCCCGGCCCAGGCGCGGCCGAAGAAGCCGGCCAGCGGCACGTCCTCGGCGGCGACCAGCGGCACGCGCTGCGGCTGCATGTCGGGGGTCGTGACGACCAGGTCGGCGATATGGTCGCCGGCCTTGATCGGCGCCTTGATCGGGCCGTCATAGACGACGCGCGCCTGCATGTCGGGCGTTGCCCCGCCCGGCAGCGTGACGGTCAAATTGTCCGGCGCGACCAGCCCGACATGGTTGGCACTGCCCAGCTGGACCTCGGCGGTCTCGACCAGCTTGCCCTTGGCGACGATCTGCTTGGCCTGCCAGGCGCGGAAGCCCCAGTTCATGAACTTGACCGACTCGTCGATGCGCTGGCCGGTGCTGCCGAGCCCCGCAAGCACCATCACCAGCCGGCGATTGCCCTGCTTGGCCGAGCCGGTGAAGCCATAGCCCGCTTCCTCGGTGTGCCCGGTCTTGAGGCCGTCGGCACCGGCGACCTTGCCGAGCAGCGGATCGCGATTGTCCTGGCTGATCGGATTGCCGCCGCCGAGCGTCTTGCCCCAGGTGAAGCTGGGCAGCGAATAATAGGTCTTGTAGAGGTCGGGGAAGTTGTTGATCGTCGCCGTCGCCAGCTTGGCCAGGTCGCGTGCGGTGACATAGGTCACGCCATTGTCCGGCCAGCCGTTCGACGTGCCGAAATGGCTGTTGGTCAGGCCGAGCTCCGCGGCTTTCTGGTTCATCACGCTGACGAACGCTTCCTCGGTGCCCGAAATGCCCTCGGCAAGCACGACACAGGCGTCGTTGCCCGACAGCGTGACGATGCCCTTGAGCAGGTCCGCCACGGTCGGCTTCTCGCCCACGCCGAGGAACATGGTCGACCCCTGCGAGTGCCATTTGCGCCACGTCTCGGGCTGCACCTCGATCTGCTGGCTGAGCGACAGCTTGCCGTGCTTGATCAGGTCGAACGCGACATAGACCGTCATCATCTTGGCCATCGAGGCCGGTGGCATGCGGCGATCGGCATCCTTTTCGTAAAGGATCGCGTTCGACGACGTGTCGACCATGAAGGCGACCGGCGCCGGCGTGTCGAAGGTCGGCGCGGCGGCCATGCCAGGACAGGCCACTCCGAACGACAGGGCGGTGGCAACGAGCAGTTTCTTCATCGGGGCGGGTCCGTCTTTACGCTGGGGTTACAGGGGGATCTCGGTTTCGACCTAGTCATGGACGATGCGCGCACCGCCATAGCCACGCCGCGCGGCGTCGTCACGTGCCCGCGCCGCGGTCGTCGCATCGCCATAAGGGCCGATCTGCACCCGGTGGAGGCCGCCGCTCGATACGACGCGGCCACCGCCGAGGCTCGCCGCCAAGGCCTGGGCACGCTCGAGCGAGGACAAGGCGGCGACCTGCACATACCAGCCCGACGCCGCAGGCGCCGGCGCTGCGCGTGGCGGCGCGTAGGAGGGCGCCGGTTGCTCCACCGGCTCGGGCAGTGGCGCGGAGTCGCGCGGCGGCGCATAGGACGCGCCCGGTTGCGCCGCCGGCCGCGTTGCCGGCAAGGGACGCTGCATCGCGCGCGCCGGTGCCGCGGCGGGTAGCCGCTTGCGCAAGGCGACCAGCAGCGACGCCGGCGCATCGAGCCGCGACGCGGCGCTATGGCCGTTGCGAAGCGCCACCTGGTCCTGCGGCGTCGGCGTGACACCGCGCACCCGAATCGCCGCCGATCCGCCCTCGACGCCGAGCAGCCGCGCCGCACCGGGCGAGAGGCCGACGACCCCACCGCCGGTGCCGTGCCCGCTGACCAATGCGACGATCGTCTTGCCGCTGTCCAGCGAGGTCAGCTCGACATAGCTGCCCTGCGCCACGGCGTCGCTGCTCGCGGTGATCGCCTGCGGGTCGCCACTGCCGTCGCCGATGCCGGCGAAGCCCACCGCATCGTAACGCTGCTCGCCCGAGGTGCCGCGCGGGCCGGCACTCTGCGGCAAATCGGGCGGCGGGCCGGCGCCGTCGAGCGTCGAGGGCGCGCGGGCCTGGGCACCCGAGACCAGCGCGGCGGCGAGCAGATAGGCGGCGACCATGGCTATTGTTCGACCGCGTCGGACAACAGGCCGACCGCCAGCGCGTAGAAATTGGAGCAGTTATAGTCGAGGATCACGCGATAATTCCCGGTCAGCAGATAGGCCGTCTTGCCCGGGCCATCGGGTTCGATCAAGGTCGCCAGGACATTGTCCCGCGGCCAGGCGCGCGACAAGGGCATCATCCCCATCGCACGCCATTCCGCGATCGTCTTCCAGCCGCTGTGCCGCGCGAACACCTTGGTGCAGCGCGGGGAGATCAGCCGGTTGGTGATCTGGTTGCGGTCGAAGCCCGGCGGCACGCTCACCGCCACGCCCCAGGGCTGGCCCGGCCGCCAGCCGGCATTGGCGAAGTAATTGGCGATCGAGGCGAGCGTGTCGGCGTCGCTGGTCCAGATATCGGCGCGGCCATCGCCGTCGCCATCGCGCGCGAGGCGCAGATAGACGGAAGGGAGGAATTGCGGCCCGCCCATCGCTCCCGCCCAGCTGCCCTTGAGCCGCTCCATGGGAACGCCGCGATCGATCATCTTGAGCGCGTCGACGAACTCGCCGGAGAACAGCTCGCGCCGCCGCCCGTCATAGGCCAGGCTCGCCAGCGCGCGCGGAATATCGAAATTCCCCATGATCGAGCCGTAATTGGTCTCGTTGCCCCAGATCGCCACCATGATCGACTCGGGCACGCCGGTCTGCTGTTCGATCCGTTGCAGCCGGTAACGCTGCGCCTGATAGGCCTGACGCCCGCGGCTGATCCGCGCCGCGTCGATATGGGCGGCGCGATACGGGGCGAAATTCGGCACCGGCGCATTGGGGTCGCTCTCCGGCTGTGCGCGATCGAGTTGCACCACGCGCATGTTGAGCGTCAGCGTGGGAAACACCGCCTCGATCGTCGCACGGCTGACACCGGCGGCCTGCGCCTGCGCCCGCAGCGTGCCGAGATAGGCCTGGAAACCGCTTTCGTCCGGCGCCGGCACTTGTGCCGTCGCGGCGCCGGCCACGCCGCACAGCGCGGCAAGAGCCAGTGCGACACCGCCGATCCGCTTCATTCTGCTCGAATATCCCCGCATGATGCGACTGTGCCACAGCGTCCCGACGACATGAACCCCTTATGGTCGCAGGACTTGCACGAAACAGCCTGTCGCCCCTATGCGAAGCGCGATGTTGTGTTGTCGCATCGTGAAAAGCTGAAAACCGGTTCCCACTTTTCAGCACGATGCTCCGGCGCGGAGAGATGGCCGAGTGGTTTAAGGCAGCGGTCTTGAAAACCGCCGTGGGTGCAAGCTCACCGTGGGTTCGAATCCCACTCTCTCCGCCAACGGCCTAAACGCCGCCGACCTCGACCATTATGTCGTAGATGTGCTCGGCGAGCGGCTCGCGAAACAGGCAGCCGGCTTCGAAATCATCGGCCCATTTGACCGTTGCCGCGACCTGCCCGACACCGGGCAAGGTCAGCCAGATCATCATGTCCTTGCGCAGCGCGGAATAGCTGCGGATGCGCGCACCTTCGCGCGACAGGTCGACGATCCGGCACAGCGTGCGATCGAGACCGCCGCGCCCGAGCTTGGCATCGAGCGACACGGGCGCACGCGGCGCGCGCCGGCGATTGACCACCGCCGGCTCATATTCTGCTGAGATATTGGTCTGCCTGGCTTCCATGCCGGCAGATTAGGACGGGATGGCTAAGGCGCCGTTAACGACGGCGCCCCGCACCAAACCTCACTTCTTGAGCGTGAGGCCGCCGAAACGCTTGTTGAAGCGTGCCACCTGGCCGCCCGAATCGAGCATCGAGCCGCGACCACCGGTCCAGGCGGGATGCGCCAGCGGATCGATATCCAGCGTCATCAGGTCGCCTTCCTTGCCCCAGGTCGAGCGGGTCTCGAACACGGTGCCGTCGGTCATCTGCACCTTGATCATGTGATAATCGGGGTGAATGTCTTTCTTCACGTCATCTTCCTTCGAACTGCCGCTGGTTTCCGACCAGCAGCGAAGGCGCGGCCCCTAGCAGAGCCGCGCCGGGGTAGCAACAATGAGCGGTGAACTTACGCCTTGAGCGGATCGGCGATCATCGCGGTGAAATTGGCCTCGGCGGCCAGTTGCCCGTCGATCGTCGCGCGGCCGGCGAACTTGCACACGCTCGACCGCTTCTGGACGAACGCGACCTCGAGCCTGAGCAGCACGCCGGGTTCGACGGGTTTACGGAACTTCGCCCCGTCGATCGCCATGAAATAGACCAGCTTGCCCGACCCGGCGAGACCGAGAGATTCGACCGCCAGCACGCCGGCGGCCTGCGCCAGCGCCTCGACGATCAGCACGCCGGGCATGATCGGGCGTCCGGGGAAATGCCCCTGGAAGAAACCCTCGTTGATCGTCACCGCCTTGATCGCCGTGATCGACCGGTCGAGGATCAGTTCCTCGACGCGGTCGACCAGCAGCATCGGATAGCGATGCGGCAACGCCGCCATGACCCGCCCGATATCGAGCGGGCCGAGAGACGTCACCGATTCGGCGTCGCTCACCGGCCCGTCGGGCGACGGCCGGATGCTGCCGGAGCAGGCGTGCCGGCAGGTGCCGCACCGGCGGCGGGCGCCGCCTGCTGCTGGCCCGGCTGCCAGTTGGCCGGCGGCGTGATGCTGACGGTCGGCACCAGCGTGTCGAGCTCGGCGGTGATCGCCGGGGTCAGGTCGCCGGCCGGCTGCGCGGTGAACACCGAGGCCGGCTTGAGCAGCACGGTCGTGCCGCGCTTTTGCATCGCGCTCTGGATCGCCTGGGCGAGCTTGGCCGAGATCTGCTCGACGGCATATTGCTGGGCGCGGGTCGCCGGGCCTTCGAGACGGCCGAGCTCAGCCTGGGCGGCCTGCTGCTTCGACTGGATCGAGGCCAGTTCCGGACGATGCGCGGTGTTCGCGGCATCGATCTCGGCCTGGCTGAGCTGACCGTCATGATTGGTGTCGAGCACCGTGTAGAGCGGCTGCAGCTCGGCCTGGATCGCGGTGCGACGGGCCTGGGCCTGGTCGAGCGCCGCCTTGTAGGTGGCCTGGATCTGGGCCGTGGCGGCGGTGAACGCCTTGGTCGCGGCGATCGCGCCTTCCGGATCGGCCACCGCAACGGCCTGCGCGCTGGCCGGCATCGCCGCGAGCAACGCCGCAGGGGCGATAATCGCGCCTGCCAGCAACAGCTTGATATTGGTCTTCATCAGAATTGTGTCCCTACGTTGAATGTTACAATCTTGGTGTCGTCGCCCTTGTCGCGAAGCAAGGCGTAAGCGAGATCGATGCGAAGCGGCCCGAAGGGTGAGTTCCAGTTGACGCCGGCGCCGACCGACAGGCGCGGTTTCGCCGAGTTGCCGAGGAAGCTCTCCTTAAACGGCTGAATAGTGTTGACATAACGAGTGTTGATCGACGTACCGACGCAGGTCCCGCCGCTGATCGCCGAATAGCCGATCTGGCAGGTGGTCACCAAAGTCGCATAGGTCCCATCGGTATCCGGGACCTGAAACAGCGCGCGGCCCGAACTATCGTTCAGTTGCTGATCGATCGGCTGAATCGAAATGCGATGTGTTACAGGGTCTTCGTAAACCGGGAAGGTCGCGGTCGGCAGCGGCTTGGTGATACCGAACAACGCACCGGCCTGGATGTAGATCGACGGACGCAGGCCAAGCTCGTGCGCGCCCGAGCCGAGCGGAATCTCCATTTCCAGCCTGCCGAGATAATAAGCCCGGCCGCCCAGCGCGTCGTCGGAGATCTGGGTCTTGTCGGTCTGAAGGGTCTGATTGCCCGTGGTCGGATCGGTAATGTACTGCGCGCGCGTCACGCGTGGGCCGACGCCGCGGATGTCGAAGCCGTGGAAATCGGGTTCGCCGAGATAGAAGCGATCGGTGATGCGCACCTTGTCGACACCCGGCCCCTTGCTGCCCTCGAGCGACGCGATGTACCCGCCCTCGACATTGGCCGAGAAGACGAAGCCATGGCCGGCGTTGAAGAATTTCGAGCCCTCGAAACGGGTGCGTATGTACCGCACGTCGCCGCCCAGCCCGGCGAAATCCTGACTGAACACCATGCGTTGACCCGCCGTCGGATGCAGGCGGCTGTTGAGGCTGTCGAAGATCAGCGAATAGCCGACCGATGAGGTCCAGCGGTTGCCGATCGCCTCGCACAGATAGCGTCCCGCCTTGAGCGGATCGCATGCGCCATTGGTGAAATAGCTGTTCTGGTCGAGACCGACCTGATCATAGGTCAGCCCGTAGCGCGCCGAGAGCGACCAGAATTCGGTCAGCGGGACGCCGGCGCGGATCTGGAAGCCGGTCGAAACCTGGGTGTAGGTCGTCTGGCGCTGATCGCCGACATAGTTGAACGCGTTGTAATCGCGGCGGAAGATATCGCCGCCAATGGCGATGTTGCGATCGAACAGATAGGGTTCGGTAAAGCCCAGTTCGACCGACTTGGAATAGGTCGAATAGTTGACGCTGGCGCGCAGCTCCTGGCCCTTGCCGCGGAAATTGTGCTGCGTGATCGATGCCTGGATAATGAACTTCTCGAGGCTCGAGAAACCGGCCGAGAGCGACAGTTCGCCGGTCGACTTTTCCTCGACATTGGCTTCGAGCACGACACGGTCGGGCGCCGAGCCCGGCACCTGCTTGATCTCGAACTTCTCCTGGAAGAAGCCGAGCGAGTTGATGCGGTCCTGCGAACGCTTGACCTGGAAGGTGTTGAACGCGTCGCCCTCGGCAATGCGGATCTCGCGGCGGATCACCTTGTCCTGCGTCTGGGTGTTGCCGTTGATGTCGACGCGCTCGACATAGGTCCGCTGCGCCTGGGCGATGTGGAAATTGATCGACATCGTCAGCGTTTCGGGGTCGCGCTGGAATTCGGGATTGGTGTCGGTGAAGGCGTAGCCGAACAGGCCGGCGGCCTGGTTCAGCGAATCGACCGAATCCTCGACGCGCTTGGCGTTGTACCAGCTGCCCTTGACGATCCCGAGGCTAGCGGCGAGCTTCTTGTTGTCGAAGTCGCGAATGTCGCTGTCGACGGTGACGTCACCGAATTTGTAGCGTTTGCCCTCCTCCACCACATAGGTGATGATGAAGTCCTTCTTGTCCGGCGTCAGTTCGGCGACCGCCGAGGTGACACGGAAATCGGCATAACCCTGGGTCAGGTAGAACTGGCGCAGCTTCTGCTGGTCATAGGCCATCCGGTCCTGGTCGTAGCTGGTGCTCGAGCTCAGCAGGCGGCTGAAACGCGCTTCCTTGGTCGCCATCTGCTCGCGCAGCTTGCCGTCGGAGAACACCTCGTTGCCGAGGATGTTGATCTGGCGGACCTTCGACTTGGGCCCCTCATTGACCTCGAAGATGATGTCGACGCGGTTCTGGTCGAGCGCGACCATCTTCGGCTCGATCGACGCCGCGAAACGGCCCTGGCGGCGATACAACTCGATGATCCGCGCGACGTCCTGGCGGACCGCGGTGCGCGTGAAGATCTGCCGCGGTGCGAGCTTGATCTCCTTGCGGATCTTGTCTTCCTTGAGCCGCTTGTTGCCCTCGAACACGATGCGGTTGATGATCGGGTTCTCGCGGATGCGCAGCACGATGTCGCCCGACGACGCGCCGGTGATCGACACGTCGGCGAACAGATCGCTGGCGTAGAGATCCTTGATCGCCTGATCGAGCGTTTCGTTGGTGTAGGACTGGCCGACGCGCAGCTTGGTGTAGGAGAGCACCGTCTCCGGCTCGATGCGCTGCGAACCCTCGACGCGCAGCGACTTGATCACCTGCGCAACCGGTGCCGGCGGCAGCGCCGCGGCGACCGGCGCCGGCGCGACGGCGGGGGCCTGGGCCGGCGCCTGTGCCGGCGCGGTCTGTGCGAGGGCGGAAACCGGCACACCGGCCAGTATCGTCCCGCCGAGCAACAGGGCGGTGGCGCGGGCGCCGAACGTGGAAACCTTGATCGTCACTATGCCACCCCAATCGGAGAAAAGTCTCGGGCGCGACAGCCCTGCCCCAACCACGTCAACCGATCAACCCGCCCAGCTTCGTCCACAAGCCGAAACCAGCGAGATCATTGAACGTCACGAACAGCATCAGTGCCAGGATCGCGGCGAGGCCGCCGCGAAAAGCCCATTCCTGGACATGGGGTTCGACCGGTCGCCGCCGCACCGCCTCGATCGCATAGAAGAACAGGTGGCCACCATCTAGGATGGGGATTGGCAACAGGTTGATGAATCCCAGATTAATCGAGACCATCGCGATGAACCAGATCGCCGGCGCGACGCCCAGCGTAAACTGCTGGCCGGAATATTGCGCGATCTTGAGCGGCCCGCCCAGTTCGTCGACCGAGCGCCGGCCGGTCACGATCTGACCGATCGCCTCGACCTGGCCGACGAGAATGTCAGCGACCATGCGCAGCCCGACATAGGGTGCTGCCATCAGGCTTACCGGGCGCGTGACCAACGGCGCCGGCCTGATGCCGAGCTGGCCGATCTTGCCGGCATTGCCGAACTTGTCCTTCGTCACGACCGTCCCGATCGTGGCGCTCGCCCGATGCGTCGTGCCGCCGCGGACGAAATCGATCGTGATCGGCTCGCCGGGACGCAGCACCGTGAAGCCGACCATGTCGCCATAGGTTTCGACCGCCCGCCCGCCGAGCGCGGTGATTCGGTCGCCGGCCTGAAGGCCCGCCCGTGCCGCCGGCGTGCCCGCGACGACGCCGCCGACCACCGAGGGGGTGATGTTTTCACCATAAGCGAAGGCGAAGCCGGCGAGGATCAGCACCGCCAACAGGAGGTTCACGACCGGCCCGGCCGCGACGATGATCGCGCGCTGCCATACCGGCTTGCCCGGCAGCGTCATGGCGCGCTCGGCCGGCGGCAGTTCGAGCCATGCCGGGTCGGGTTCGCTCGCCGCGTTCATGTCGCCGGCGAATTTCACATAGCCGCCGAGCGGAAAGGCGCTGAGTTTCCAGCGCGTTCCGCGCCGGTCGGTCCAGCCGGCGATCTCGGTGCCGAAGCCGATCGAAAAGGCGTCGACCCTGGTGCCGAACAGCCGTCCGGCGAGGTAATGGCCCATCTCATGGACGAAGATCAGCGGCCCGATGACGAGCGCGAAGGCCAATATGGTGATCAGGATACCAGGGTTGTGGATCAAGCGACGCAATCCTCTACACGTTCGCCCGCGATCCTTCGGGCTTCACCGTCAACCGCCAGCACGGCATCGAGCGTCGCCGGGGCGGCCGGGTCGTAACATGCCAGCGTATCGGCGACGATTGCGGCAATTTCGAGGAAGCCGATGCGGCGGGCGAGAAAGGCGGCGACCGCGACCTCGTTGGCGGCGTTGAGGATCGCCGGTCGCGCGCCGCCGGCCTCCACCGCCTCGCGCGCCAACCGCAGCGCCGGGAAGCGCACCGGGTCGGGCGCTTCGAAATCGAGCCGGCCGATCGCCACCAGATCGAGCGGCGCCATCGGCGTCGCCATGCGGTCGGGCCAGGCCAGGCAGTGCGCGATCGGGGTGCGCATGTCAGGCGGGCCGAGCTGCGCGAGCACCGAGCCATCGACATAATCGACCAGCGAATGGATCACCGACTGGCGGTGGATGACGATCTCGATCCGGCTGGTCGGCACCGGAAACAGCCGCGCCGCCTCGATCAGCTCGAGGCCCTTGTTCATCATCGTCGCCGAATCGATCGAGATCTTCGCGCCCATCGACCAGTTGGGATGCGCCACCGCCTGTTCCGGCGTGACGCCTCGCATTTCCGCGAGCGAGCGATCGCGAAACGGCCCGCCGCTCGCGGTGAGGATGATCCGACGCACCCTTTCCGGCCGATCGGACTCGAAGCACTGGAAGATCGCATTATGCTCCGAGTCGGCCGGCAGCAGCGTCGCCCCGCTGGCGGCGGCGGCGGCGAGAATCACCTCGCCGGCGGAAACCAGCGGCTCCTTGTTGGCGAGCACCACCGTGCCGCCCCGGGCGACCGCGGCCATCACCGGCTCGAGCCCCGCGCAGCCGACGATCGCCGCCATCGTCCAGTCGGCGCCCATCGCCGCCGCGTCGAGCAAGGCGCGATGACCGCCAGCGGTCGCGATGCCCGTTCCGGCCAGCGCGGCGCGCAGCGCGGGCAGGCAGCTTTCGTCAGCGACCACGGCAAGCCGCGCATTGGTGCGCAGCGCCGCCGCGGCGAGCCTTTCGACGTCGCAATTCGCCGTCAGCGCGAGCACCTGGAAACGCTCGGGCTCACGCTCGACCAGATCGAGCGTCGAGCTGCCGACCGAACCGGTCGCGCCAAGAATCGAGACCGTCTTCACCATGGCAACAGGTGATAGAGCTTCGGCAGCGCCACGGCGAGGAATGCGGCGACCGGCGCGACCGGCACCAGCCCGTCGAGCCGATCGAGGACACCGCCATGGCCGGGCAGGATATTCCCGCTATCCTTCACGCCGGCGCGGCGTTTGAGCCAGCTTTCGTAGAAGTCGCCGCCCTGCGCGAGCATGGCGAGCGCCGGCGACGCGAGCGTCAGGCGCCATGGCAGGCCATATTGCCAGTGCATCGCCGCGCCGAGCAGGCTCGCCGCGATCACCCCGCCGCCAAGACCCGCCCAGGTCTTGTTGGGGCTGATCGCGGGCGCGATCTTCGGCCCGCCGATCGCACGGCCGGCGAAATAGGCACCGATGTCGCACGCCCACACCAGCGCCAGCGCCCATAAGGTGAAGACGATGCCTTCCGACTGACGGCGAAGAAGCAGCAGGCCGAGCACCGGCAGGCCGACATAGAGCAGGCCGAGCGCAAGGCGTGGATGCCGCGTGACGATCACGACGAAGAAGGCGGCGCCGGCGAGCAGGCCCAGCGCCAGGAAACCGGGGCCGGCACCGATCAACGGTGCCATGATCGCAAGCGGCACCGACAGGGCGAACTGCGCCAGCCGCTTGCCCTGCGCTGGCGGGCCGACGAGATCGGCCCATTCCGCCATCATCAACAGCGCGAGCACGACGCAGAGCAGCCAGAAGGCGACGCCGCCAAGCACCAGCGCGACGCTCGCCACCGCGACCAGGGCGAGGCCAACCAGGATGCGCAGCTGCAGCTCGGAGAGCCGCGCCGGCGTCTTGTCGTCGCTCACAGGCCGCCGAACCGGCGCTGGCGCTGGCCGAACACGCTGATCGCCTCGGCCAGCATGTCGCCGTTGAAATCGGGCCATAGCGTGTCGACGAACAGCAATTCGGCATAGGCCGCCTGCCACAGCAGGAAATTCGACAGTCGCACCTCACCCGAGGTGCGGATCAACAGGTCGAGCGGCGGAAGATCGGCGGTGTCGAGTTCGGCCGCGAAGCTGTCGACATCAATCGCCGCCGGGTCGATTGCCCCGGCAACGGCTTTTTCGGCAAGCCGTCGCGCCGCGGCGGCGATCTCGCTCTGCGCCCCGTAATTGAGCGCGATCACCAGGATCGGCCCGCTATTGCCCGCCGTGCGCGCCAGCGCGTCATCGACCTGCGCGACCAGGTCGGGCGAGAAGCGACGATAGTCGCCGATCACCCGCAAGCGGACATTCTCGCGGACCAGTTCGTCGAGATCGGTGCGGATGAACAGCCGCAGCAACCCCATCAGGTCGCCGACTTCCTCCTGCGGCCGCCGCCAGTTCTCCGACGAGAAGGCGTAGAGCGTCAGCGCTTCAAGGCCCATGGCGCGCGCCGCCCGGCTGACGCGGCGCACCGCCTCGACACCCTGGCGATGCCCGGCGAGGCGCGGCAAGTGGCGCTTCTTCGCCCAGCGCCCATTGCCGTCCATGATGATCGCGACGTGACGCGGGCTGGCCGAGCCCGTCGCCATATCGGGCGCTGGGGCGGCGAGCGGGTTCACTTGCCCAGGATTTCCTTTTCCTTCGACGAAGCGGCGGCGTCGATCTCGGCGATCGTCGAATCGGTCAGCTTCTGCACCTCGGTCTCGTGGCGCTTGCGCTCGTCCTCGCTGAACACGCCCTTCTTTTCGTCGGTCTTGAGATTGTCCATCCCGTCACGGCGCACGTTACGCGCGGCGATGCGGGCCTTTTCGGCATATTGCCCGGCCAGCTTGGCGAGTTCCTTGCGGCGCTCCTCGGTCAGATCCGGAATCGGCAGACGCAACGTGGTGCCGTCGACGATCGGGTTGAGGCCGAGCCCCGCGGACCGGATCGCCTTGTCGACCGGGCCGACATTGGTCTTGTCCCATACCTGCACCGAGAGCATGCGCGGCTCGGGCACCGAGACGGTGGCGACCTGGTTGATCGGCATCGACGCGCCATAGACCTGCACCATCACCGGATCGAGCAACGAGGTCGACGCCCGGCCGGTCCGCAAGCCGACCAGATCATGCTTCAGCGCCTCAACCGCGCCGGCCATGCGGCGCTCGAGATCATCCTTGTCATAGGCAGCCATGGCTCATCCTTCCTTCTGTACCACCGTCGAGACGCCCTCACCACGCAGCACCGCGGCGAGATTGCCGGGCTCGCGGATGTTGAACACCACGATCGGGATATTGTTGTCACGGCACAGCGCGATCGCGCTGGCATCCATCACCTTGAGATTGTCCGCAAGTACCCTGTCGTAACTGACGGTCGCATAACGCGTCGCGGTCGGAATGACCTTGGGATCTGCATCATAGACGCCATCGACCGAGGTGCCCTTGAACAGCGCGTCGCACTTCATTTCGGCGGCGCGCAGCGCGGCACCGCTATCGGTGGTGAAGAACGGGCTGCCGACCCCGGCGGCGAAGATCACCACCCGGCCCTTTTCGAGATGGCGCATCGCGCGGCGGCGGATGAACGGCTCGCACACGCTCGCCATCGGAATCGCCGACTGAACGCGCGTCTCGACATTGATCTGTTCCAGCGCGTTCTGCACCGCCAGCGCGTTCATCACGGTGGCGAGCATGCCCATATAGTCGCCGGTCGCGCGGTCCATGCCGCGTGCTGCGCCGGCCATGCCGCGAAAGATGTTGCCGCCGCCGACCACGACGCACAGCTCATAGCCCTGGGCCTTGGCATCGGCGATCTCGCCGGCGACGCGCGCGGTGACGGTGGGGTCGATGGCGAGGCCACCCTCCCCCATCAATACCTCGCCCGAGAGTTTCAGGAGGATGCGTTTGTAGCGGGGGGTTGTCATCAGTTCTCGACGGTTGGGAGCGCGGCGCGGACCTTAGGCACGCGGAACCGCGAAGCCAAGGGTATAGCGCCGATATACACGTGATGCGAAGGCGGGCACGAAAAAGGGGCCGCGCCTCGCGACGCGGCCCCCTTTTGCATCCGGTGCGGATCAGGCGTTCTGGGGGACGCCCGACACGGCGGCGACTTCGGCGGCGAAGTCGCTGGCTTCCTTCTCGATGCCTTCGCCGAGCTGGAAGCGGACATAGTCCTTCAGCACGATCGGCTTGCCCGCCGCCTTGGCGGCGTTGGCGACGACGTCGGCAATCTTGGTCTTGCCGTCCATCACCAGCAGCTGGCTGACCAGTGCGTTTTCCTTGCGGTACTTGGCGATCGCGCCGTCGACCATCTTGGCGACGATGTCGGCCGGCTTACCGCTCTCGGCCGCCTTTTCGGTGGCGATGGCGCGCTCGCGCTCGATGATCGCCGGGTCGAGGCCGTCCTCGTTCAGCGCGAGCGGGAAGGCCGCGGCGATGTGCATCGCGAGCTGCTTGCCCAGCGCCTGCAGCGTGGCATCGTCCGCCTCGCTCTCGAGCGCGACGAGCACGCCGATCTTGCCGAGGCCAGGTGCCGCCTGGTTGTGCATATAGGGCACGACCGCGCCCGACGAGACCGTCAGGCGCCTGGCGCGGCGCAGCGACTGGTTCTCGCCGATCGTCGCGATGTTGTTGGTCAGCACTTCCTCGACCGTCTTGGGGCCGAGCGAGGCGGCCTTGATCGTCTCGAGATCGTCACCCAGCTCGAGCGCGACGAAGGTGACGTCGCGGACGAAACCCTGGAACTGGTCGTTCTTGGCAACGAAATCGGTCTCGCTATTGACCTCGACCGCGGCGCCGCTGGTGCCGTTGACGGCGATGCCGACCAGCCCCTCGGCAGCGGTTCGGCTGGACTTCTTGGCGGCGGCCGCGAGGCCCTTGGTGCGCAGCCAGTCGAGCGCGGCGGTCATGTCGCCATTCGCCTCGGTCAGCGCCTTCTTGCAATCCATCATGCCCGCGCCGCTCTTTTCGCGCAGGTCCTTCACCGCTGCTGCCGTGATCTCGGCCATGTCTCATATCCTTCTACAAGCATCGTGCTGAAAAGTGGGAACCGGTTTTCAGCGACCAACGATGCGACAAACAAACGTCAAATGTGGATGCGGGCGAGGTAAGGCTCGTCGCCCTACCCCGCCCGCATGACGGTTCGGCGACGCTTCAGGCGTCGAGCTGACGCTCTTCCTCGGCGGCGAGTTCGGGGGTCTCGCTGGCGGCCGGGGCGGCCTCGACGGCGGGAGCCGCGGCAACCGGTGCCTCGACCGCGGGAGCGGCTTCGACCTCAGCGGCAGGCGCCGGCTCGACGGTCAGCGCTTCCTCGACCGGCGGCGCATCCATTGCGCCGATATCGGCGCCACGGCGGGCCTGCTGCTCATGGCCGCCACGCGTCGCGGCGATGGCGATCGCCTCGCAATAGAGGCGGATGGCGCGGCTGGCGTCGTCATTGGCCGGCACCGGGAAGGCGATGCCGTCCGGGCTGACGTTCGAATCGAGGATCGCGACGACCGGGATGCCGAGCGTGTTGGCTTCCTTGATCGCCAGCTCTTCCTTGTTGGCGTCGATCACGAACATCACGTCGGGAATGCCGCCCATGTCGCGAATGCCGCCGAGCGACATTTCGAGCTTGTCCTTCTCACGGGTGAGCTGGAGCACTTCCTTCTTGGTCAGGCCGTGCGTGTCGCCCGAAAGCTGCTCCTCGAGCGTCTTGAGGCGCTTGATCGAGTTGGAGATGGTCTTCCAGTTGGTGAGCATGCCGCCCAGCCAGCGATGGTTGACGAAATGCTGGCCCGAACGACGCGCGGCGTCGGCGACGGGTTCCTGCGCCTGGCGCTTGGTGCCGACGAACAGCACCTTGCCGCCCGAGGCGACGCGGTCGCTGACGAACTCGAGCGCGCGTGCGAACAGCGGCACGGTCTGCGACAGATCGAGGATGTGAACGCCGTTGCGGTCGCCAAAGATGTAGGGCTTCATCTTCGGGTTCCAGCGATGCGTCTGGTGGCCGAAATGCGCGCCCGTTTCGAGCAATTGCTGCATGGTGACGACTGGAGCCGCCATAGGATAGTTCCTTTCCGGTTGAGCCTCTGGGAAGCGAGTAATCCGAAATAGCTCCGGACACCGGCTATGTGTGCTTCCCATGCGGGTTGAGGCGGCGCCGATAGCCGAACTGCGCCCGCCGCGCAAGATCGTATTCAGCGCTTGACATCCGGAACATTAACGGAACATAAAGCGATCGAAGCAGGGAAATGGAACCTATTCGCGGTATCGCCGCTGTAAGGAACCTGACGCTGCCCGAACGACAGGGAGTTGGGCGATGATGATGGTCATGGGGTTCCTGGTTTTCGCCGCGGCGCTCGCCGCTTCGATCGCGGTGTTCGCGCTCACGCTCGTTCCGGCGCTGCCGCGCATCGCCGCCCTGCTGCGTGGCGAGGCCGATCCCGCGCTCGTCCGCCAGCCGGCATTGGTGCTCAGCGAGAATCGCCTTCGGGCGCGAATCCGCTCGGCCCCAATGCTGCCGGAGCGGATGCCGCTCCGCGCAGCCGCCTGACCCGCGCATAGGCGCGAATGCTGAACGGGAAGGTGGCGAGATAGGCGATCGTCAGCGCGGCCAGCGTCTCCCACGCCACGGTGAAAAGCGCCGCGCCGAGCAGCACGATCACCGCGATCGCCTCGAACCGAATATGCCGCCGCAGCTTGAGTGACGACCAGCTGAACGTGGCGATGCTCGATACCATCAGCAGCGCGACCGTCGCTACCCAGGGGGCAACCAGATAGGGCGAGCGCAGGATCGGCTCGGCGGTGATGAACCACAGGAAAAGTGGCAGCATGGCCAGCGCCGCGCCCGCCGGTGCCGGAACCCCGGTGAGGAACCCGGCCGATTTGTGCGGCTGCTCGGCGACATCGATATTGGCGTTGAAGCGCGCCAGGCGCAGCGCGCAGAACACCGCCAGCAGCAAGGCGCACAGCCAGCCGATCCGCGGCAATGCCGACAGCGACCAGAGATAGATGATCAGCGCCGGCGAAACGCCGAACGAGATCGCGTCGCTGAGCGAATCGAGCTCGGCGCCAAAGCGGCTCTCGCCGTGCAGCATGCGCGCGATGCGTCCATCGAGGCCGTCGAGCACGCCGGCGATCAGCACCATGGTGACGGCCAGTTCCCACTGGCTGGCGATGGCGAAGCGGATGCCGGTGAGCCCCGAACACAAAGCGAGCGCGGTCACCGCATTGGGCGCGACCGCGCGCAGCGGCAGGCCACGGGGAACACGCGGCGGGCGCGGTGGCCTCACGTCCTTGCCCTCACTGCGTGATGCCGCCCGGCGTCGGCGTATCGGTGCGGCCGAGCACCGTCTCTCCGGCAACGCTGCGCTGGCCGGGGATGACCTGGCAATGGGTGCCCTCGGGCAGATAGACGTCGACCCGGCTGCCGAAGCGAATCAGCCCGACGCGCTGGCCGCTCGCCACCATGTCGCCCGGCTTGACGAACGGCACGATGCGCCGCGCGACGAGGCCGGCGATTTGCGTGAAGCCGATGCGCCGACCGTCGCGATCCTCGACGATGATATGCTGGCGCTCATTTTCCTCGCTCGCCTTGTCGAGATCGGCATTGAGGAACTTGCCCGAAATATAGACGACCTGCTTGATCGTGCCGGCGATCGGCGTGCGGTTGATGTGCACGTCGAACACCGACATGAAGATCGACACGCGCACCATCGGCGCATCGCCAAGCCCGTTGGGGCCGGCCATTTCGCGCGGCACGGGCACGCGCTCGACCAGCGTGATCAACCCGTCGGCCGGCGCGATCACCAGCCCGTTGCCCTGTGGCGTGACGCGCACCGGATCACGGAAGAACAGCGCCACCCACAAAGTCAGGCCGATGCACGGCCAGGTGAGGATCGGCACGAACAGCCACACCAGGAACGCAAACACCGCCGAGATCAGGACATATTTGCGCCCTTCCGGGTGAAGGTCGGGAATGCGCCACTTGATCATGGGGGCCGCGGGATCGGGATTGTCGGTGGATGCCATCGCTCCTTCCCTACC
>Ga0207703_10000499_pt1 | contig 40585 bp, 50 predicted proteins | sample KBSSwiS12_FD_184304 | JGI IMG/M metagenome (GOLD analysis project Ga0207703, IMG submission 184304) | Switchgrass rhizosphere microbial communities from Kellogg Biological Station, Michigan, USA - KBS Switchgrass S1-2 (SPAdes) (version 2) | ecosystem: Host-associated > Plants > Roots >... | reverse complement strand
CTACAAGGCCGGCGACGTACCACCGAGCCCGGCGGCCTATGGCGCGATGGTCGCGCGGGTCACCAGGGGGTGGGACGTCGAGTTGATGTTCGAACCGGGCCGCGTGATCGCGGGCAATGCCGGCGTGCTGCTGACGCGGGTGATCTGGGTCAAGCCGGGTTCGGTGAACCCTTATGTCATCGTCGATGCGGCGATGAACGACCTGGCGCGGCCGGCGCTGTACGATGCCTGGCATGACTTCGTCGCGGTGCGGCCGAGCGGCGAGCGCATGATCGCCAACATCGCCGGACCGGTGTGCGAGAGCGGCGACACCTTTGCCATGGGTCGCGACATCGACGCGGTGAAATCGGGCGACCTGGCGGTGTTTCGCACCGCCGGCGCGTACGGCGCGACGATGGCCTCGACCTATAACAGCCGTGCTTTGGTGCCCGAGGTGATGGTCGATGGCGATCGCTATGCCGTGGTCGCCGACCGTATCGAGCCGGCCACCATCCTCGCGGCCGAGCGGCTGCCCGACTGGCTGACCGCATGAGCTGGCCGAGCCTGCCGCTGTTCATGACGGTGGCGGGCCGGCCGGTGATCCTGCTCGGCGAGGGCGAGACGGCGGACGCCAAGCGGCGACTGCTCGAACGCGCGGGCGCGCACGTCGTGGGCGAGGCGGCGTCGGCCGCGCTGGCGATCGTCGCGCTCGACGACGAGGACCAGGCGGCCGCGGCGGTGGCGCGGCTCAGGGCGCGCGGCGTGCTGGTCAATGCGGTCGACCGCCCGGCACTGTGCGACTTCACCCTGCCGGCGATCATCGACCGCGATCCGGTGCTGATCGCGATCGGCAGCGGCGGCGCCTCGGCGGGGCTGGCGGCGGCGCTGCGCCAGCGGCTCGAAGCGTTGCTGCCGCAGCATCTCGGCAAGCTGGCCAACGCGCTCCAGGCGGCGCGCGGCGCGATCCGCGCGCGTTTCCCCGATGGCGCGGACCGGCGTCGCGCGATCGGTGCCGCGCTGGCGCCGGGCGGCCCGCTCGATCCGCTGGCGGCGGCACCGGACGTGATGGCGTGGCTCGCCACCGCGGGCGATGCGCCGGGCGAGAGGCTGGTCACGATCCGCCCGCGCTCGACCGATCCCGACGATCTCACGCTCCGCGAGGCGCGGCTGCTCGCGCAGGCCGATCGCGTGCTGCATGCGCCGGGCGTACCGCCGGCGCTGCTCGATCGCGCCCGCGCCGATGCGGTACGGATCGCCGGTGCCGCGCCAACCGTTACGCCGGGTCCGGGGCTGACAGTCTATATGGAGATGGCATGAGCGGCTTTGCCTATCGCGTGGACAAGGGCCATGCCGAACGCGTCGCGATCGAGGGCGCGCTGACCTGCGGCGCTGCGCTGGTCTGGGTGCATCTGTCGACCAACAACGAGGAAGCCCAGGCGTGGCTGACCGACGAGGCGCGGCTGCCCGACCATATCGTCGAGCCGCTCACCGCGACCGAGACCCGGCCGCGCTGCGACGCGCTGGGCGACGGCGCCTTTCTCAACCTGCGCGGCCGCTCGAGCGAGGCGATGACCTCATCCGATCCGCTCGCCTCGGTGCGCATCTGGGCGCAGGCCGGACGGGTGATCTCGGTGACGCGCAAGCCGCTCGTCGCGGTCGACGAGGTGGTCAAGACGATCGAGCAGGGCCACATCCTCGACCCCGGCGACCTGATCGCCGAATTCGCCAGCGCGATCACCGCCGATCTCGACCCCGAAGTGGCCGATCTTGGCGACCAGCTCGACGATTGCGAGGCCGAGCTGAATGCCGACAAGGTGTTCGAGCTGCGCCGCAAGGTGACGCAGGTGCGCGTCGCCGCGATCGGCTATCGTCGCTTCCTGACGCCGCAACGCGCCGCGCTGGAGAAGCTCGCCGCGCTGCCGTGCGACTGGCTGCAGGATGACGACCGGTTGCACCTCAACTCGGCGGCGGACCGTGCGGCGCGTATGGCCGAGGAACTGGAGAGCATCCGCGAGCGCTCGGCGCTGGCGCATGAGGCGCTGACCGACCTGCGCGCCGAACAGATCGACTCACGCGCGCTGCTGATCTCGATCGTGGCGATGATCTTCCTGCCGCTGACCTTCCTGACCGGCCTGTACGGCATGAACGTCAAGGGCCTGCCCTATGCCGATGAGCCCTGGGCATTCGACGCCATCGGCGGCATTTGCCTGCTGATCACCGTCGCGATCATCATCTACTTCATGCAGCGCCGCTGGTTCCGGGGGTGAGGAGCGGGCTGATGCCGCCTCCGCTTTAGCGGATCAAAGACTCAACTTCTCGATCTGGTCATTGAGCGCCTGGATCGAGGCGACGAGGCGTTGACGGTCGGCGCGGCTGGCGGCGAGTTCGGTCTTCGTCTCGCCCAGCTCCATCGCGCGCGCGGCGATGCGCGCGTCGAGCGTGGCATTGGAGCGCTTGAGGTCGGCAATGCGCTTGGCCCGGGCGAGCACCCGCTCGATCCGTGCGGTCAGCACCTCGAAGGCGAAGGGCTTGGCGACATGGTCGTCGGCGCCGGCGGCGAGCGCCTCGACCGCCGCGGCGGGGTCGCTGCGGCCGGTCAGCATGATGACCGGCAGGTCGGCGGTGTCGCGGCTGCCGCGGATCTCGCGCAGCACGTGAATGCCCGACATGCCCGGCATGACCATATCGAGCAGCACGAGGTCGAAACCGCGCGCCGCTATCAGGTCGAGCGCCTCGGCGCCATTGTCGCACAACACCGCGAGATAGCCGAGATGGCCGAGCCGCTTGCCGATCACCGTCAGGTTGGTGCGGCTGTCATCGACCGCCAGCACGGTCCGCACGGGTCCGCGGCGCGTGGGGGCCGGGTCTTGCTCGCCGAAAAGCTCCATCGCATCTCGTCCCATCGGAAATGTCGCGCCGAGGCTATATCGCCGACGGTCACTGAAAGGTTAATGTGCGGCAACCACGTTGCCCGGATCAGCCCGAGCGCACCGTGCGCCAGGCTTCGGCGATCTCGGCGAGCGTCGTGGCGACGTTGCGGAACGGCGCCGGGTCGTTGCCCAGGCTCGCCGCGACGATGGTGTTGCGCGCCCCGGCATAGAGCCGCGCCAGCGTGACCGCGACCTCGCCGCCGCTGTCGAAGTCGAGCCCGGATTCGAGCGCGAAGAGGATCGCGGTGGCGCGGGTCAGCTTGTCGCTCTTCACCGCATGCTGCTGATGCTCGGTCGCCCAGGCGGCGGAGCGCAGGGTGCGGATCGCCTCGTCATAGAGCAACTGCACCAGCGCCGGACCGTCCGCCTCCGCGGTGCGGCCCGAGGCGTCGATCTGACGATAGGTTTCCTCGGGGTCGCGCCCGAGGATCGAGGCATAAGCGGCCATGATCAGTTGTTCGGCTTGTTCCAGGCGGCGATCTGCGCCGTCAGGAAGCTCTGCGTCGACTTGTAGGCGGCGACCTGCGCATCCATTGCCGAATATTGCTGCGTCAACCGCGTCTTGACGACATCCTCCTGCGTATTGAGCTTGTCCTGCTGGTCGGCGAGGTCGGACTTGACCGCGGTGTAGCGAATGGTGCTCGCGGCGAGGCCGGTCTCGGCGTCGGTCGCGGCGGTAGCGATGGCGTTGAGCGCGCCGCCGAGACCATGCCCGCTGGCGCCCGTGCCGTCGGCAAAGATCGCCTCGACCGCGTCGGGATATTTGTCGAGCATCTTCTGCAGCACGTCGGCGCGCACGCTCAGCGTGCCGTCGCGGTTGGTGGCGACGCCGATCTCGGCCAGCGACGTCGGCACGCCGGTCGCGGCGCCGGTGACCAGGCTGGTCAGGGGCAGGGCGGTGAGCGCACGAGCCATGGCGGCGGTTGCGCTGTCCTGCCTGAGCGTGCCGTTCTGAACGTCGGTCGCCTCGACGATGATGGCGTGGAGCTGGTTGTAGGTGTCGACATAGTCGTTCACCGCCTGGGTCAGCGCGCTGGTCGGGCGGCTCGAGCCGAGCGTCGTCGTGCCGGTGCCGGTCAGGTTGATCTTCACGCCGTCGATCAGGTCGGTGAAGCTGTTCGACGCACGCTCGACCGCCACACCGTCGAGCGTCAGCGCGGCGTTGGCGGCGGCGGTGCCGATCGTCGTGGCGCTCTCACCGACGCCGATGTCGAGCGCGGAAAGGGCGGGGGTGTCGCCCGACAAGGTGAAGGCCTGGGCGCTGCCGGTCGTGCCCTTGATCGACAGTCGCGCGCTGCCATCGACATCGGTGATGACCGAGGCGGTGACGCCGGCGTTGGCGGCGTTGATCGCGGTGGCGATGCCGCTCAATGACTGGTGCGCCGAATCGATCGCGATCGTCACCGGGGTCGTGCCGCCGGCGGTGAAGGCGGTCATCGCGCCATCGGTCACCGTCGCGGTGCCGAAGGTCAGCGTCAGATTGCCGGTGCCGATCGTGGTGGTCTTGCTGGCGATCGGCGTCGCGGTGGTGGCGGCCTGTGCGGTGGCGAGATGCGAGACGGTCAGCGTGCTGTCGAGGTGGGCGATCGTCGCGCCCGATACTGGCGTGACGCCGACCGCCGCGCTGTTGGAACTGGTGGGCTGATTGACCAGGGTGCCGCCCTTGATCAGCGAGGTCAGCGCCGAGGCGAAGCCGGTGACCCCGCTCTGCAGCTTGGCGACCTCGGAGATCTGCGCGGTGGCGGCGTCGGTCTTGGTGCTGAGCGCCGACAGCTTGCCGGCGAATTGCGCGTTGATCAGCGCGGTGACGATCGCCGCGCTGTCGACGCCCGAACCGGCGCCGAGCGCCAGCGCGATCTGCGAAGAGGAGGTCGCCGTGGTCGTCGTGGTCATGGCTTGGGCCTCGGCAGGATGGTTGTCAGTATAAACGGCCGCGCGCGCATGGCTTTTACCCCTGCACGCCGTTTTCGTCGAAGCGCGCGGTCGGCGGCACCGGCACGACGGGGGCGGTTCCGCCGGTTTCGGCATTGAGGCCGAAGACGAAGGCGAGAATGGTGGCGATCGCGACATAGAGATCGTCGCGGATCTCCTGGCCCTCGCGGCTGGTGTAATAGAGCGCGCGGGCGATGGCGGGATATTCGAGGATCGGCACGCGGCTCTCGCCGGCCAGTTCGCGGATCGCCGCGGCGACCACGCCGCGCCCCTTGGCGACGACTACCGGCACCTGGTCATTGTCGCGATCATAGCGCAGCGCGACGGCGAAATGGGTCGGGTTGGTGAGGATGACATGCGCCTCGGCGACGGCCTTGCGCATATTGCGCTTGGCCATGGCATGCTGACGCTGACGGATCGCGCCCTTGGCTTCGGGCGACCCCTCGCTTTCCTTGTGCTCGTCCTTGATCTCCTGCTTCGACATCTTGAGCTTGCCGAGCAGCCGGAGGATCTGGACCGGCACGTCGATACCGGCGATCAGCACCAGCCCGAAGGCCATGGCGAACAGGATGCCGATCAGCGTGCCGCCAAGCGAACCGATCGCACTGTTGAGATCCGACGACATCAGCCCGAGCGTGCTGCGCGACGACTTCCACAGCACATAGCCGCCGATGCAGCCGAGCAGCACGACCTTGAGCAGCGACTTGCCCAGCTCGATCCAGCCCTGTGGGCCGAAGATGCGCTTGAGCCCGGCGGCAGGGTCGATGCGCGATGCCTTGGGCGCGAGCAGCGAGCCGTTGAACTGCAGCGCGCCAAGACCGGCCTGGCTGAGGATCGCGGCGACGATGGTGATGGCGAACAGCGAGGCGAGCGACGGCACCAGCTTCCACCCCGCCTCGGCGAGCGGGCGGAAGGGCGAGAAATCCTCGATGTCGCTGCGATTGAACTGGAAGCCGGCGGCCATCACCGCCTTGCACGCGGCGACCAGCGACGGGCCGAACAGCGCCAGCCAGCCACAGCCGGCCATCACCACCAGGGCCGTGGCGAATTCGCGGCTGCGAAGGATGTCGCCCTTTTCGGCGGCGTCCTTGCGCCGCTTGGTTGTCGGGCTTTCTGTCTTTTCGCCGAATTCGTCCGCCATCAGCCGAGCACCAGATGCTGGGTGGCGGCGAGGCCCTCATTGATGATGACGAGCATATAGTCGCCCATGGCGGGGAACGACACGGCCAGCGCGAGCACCCCGACCGCGAGGCTGACCGGCAGGCCGACCGCGAACAGGTTGAGCGCCGGCGCGGCACGCGAGATCATGCCGACGACGATGTTGAGGCACAGCAGCAGGAAGCCGACCGGCAGCGCTAGCAGCAGCCCGGCGAGGAAGGTGTAGCCGCCGAACATGGCGATGTTCTCGAGTTGGCCCGCACCGAGCCACGCCTGGCCTGGGGGCAGCGTCTCATAGCTCTTCACGATCATCTCGACGAGCACCAGATGGCCGTTGACGCTGAGGAACAGCAGGGTGAGCAGCATCGAGAAGAACTGGCCGAGCGCGGGGGTCGAGCGACCGTTCTGCGGGTCGATCGCGGAGGCGAAGCCGATGCCCATCGAGGTGCCGATCACCTCGCTCGCCACCATCGGCGCGGCGAAGGCGATCTGCAGCACGAAGCCGATCGCGAAGCCGACCAGCGCCTCGGCGGCGACCGACATGATGGTGGCGAGCGAGAAGATCTGTGCCGGCGGCACGATCGGATGAACGGCGAGCACCAGCACCCCGATCGCGCCCGACAGCGAAACCCGCACCACGAGCGGGATCGACACCGCGCTGAACACCGGCGCGGCGATGAACGCCGCGCTGATCCGCACCATGACGAACACCAGCGCCCAGAGCTTGGGCTCGATCGAGAGGCCGAAGCCGAGCATCAGATTGCCGCGACGCCTAGGGTGACGAAGAGAAGTGAGGGGTTCACGCGGAGGCGCGGAGGCGCGGAGGGGTGGCGCTTGAGTCGGGTGTTTTGTTTCGCCCCAAAGACGTCGTCATGCTGAACTTGTTTCAGCATCCATGCGCGATCATTCGATCCATGAGCGACGCTCTTGTGGCTGCTGACCGCGCATGGACCCTGAAACGAGTTCAGGGTGACGGAGTTTTTGGAAGGGCGCGATGCGCAGACGACGAACGCCACCCCTCCGCGCCTCCGCGCCTCCGCGCGAACACTCTTATTCACCGTCACCGGACCAGGTCGGGAATGCGCTCGAAGATGCCCAGCGTGAAGTCGCTGAGCAGCCCGAGGATCATGCTGCCGAACACCATGATCGAGATCGCCACGACGATCAGCTTGGGGATGAAGGTCAGCGTCTGTTCGTTGATCGATGTCGCCGCCTGGATCATGCCGACGATCAGGCCCGACAGCAGTGCCGGGATCAGGATCGGCGCGGCGACGAGCGCCAGCACCCACATGGTCTGGTTGGCGATGGTCAGGAAATATTCCGCGTCCATGCTGCGCTAACTCACGAAACTGTTGGCGAGACTGCCCATGGTCAGTGCCCAGCCATCGACCAGCACGAACAGCAGCAGCTTGAACGGTAGCGAGATGATCGTCGGCGACATCATCATCATGCCGAGCGACATGAGGACGGTCGCGACGACGAGGTCGATGACGATGAAGGGCAGGAAGACGAGAAAGCCGATCTGGAAGGCGGTCTTCAGCTCGCTGGTGACGAAAGCCGGCAGCAGCACCGAGAAGGGGATGTCGTCGGCCTTGGCATAGGGCCCGCTCTTGGCGAGGCCGGCGAACAGGGTGATGTCGGCCTTGCGGGTCTGCTTGGCCATGAAGCTGTGCAGCGGCACCGCGGCGGTCTTGATCATCTCGGTCGCCGGCATGGTGCCGGCGGCATAGGGCTGGATCGCGCTGGTGTTGATCTGGCTGATCACCGGCGACATCACGAAGAAGCTGAGGAACAGCGCGAGCCCGACCAGCACCTGGTTGGGCGGGGTCTGTTGCAGGCCGAGCGCCTGGCGAACGATCGACAGCACGATGATGATGCGCGTGAAGCTGGTCATCATCAGCAGGATGCCGGGCAGGATCGTCAGCAGCCCCATGATGATGAGGATCTGCAACGACAAAGCGAGCGGGGCCTTGCCGCCGCCGAGATCGCCCAGCGCGTGGTCGACCGCGTCGCCGGCGCCGGGCGTCGCCGGCGCGGCGGCGGGCGCGGCAGCCGATGCGGCCTGGGCCAAAGCGGGATGCGCGACGATCAGCGCGAAGACGATCGCCAGCACGACCAGTACGACCTTGCCCCAGGGCGAGCGCTTCGCCGCGGGCGCCTTGATCAGCGCCGGGCCGGTGCCCTTGCGGGTGACCGTGACGGTCATTTCGGCGCGTCCAGCTTGTCGACCAGGGTAACGCCGCCACGGCCGACCGAGATCAGTAGCTTCCTGCCCTCGAATTCGAGCACGGCGAGGCGTAGGCCGGGCGAGATCATCATCGTCTCGACCACCTTGAGCATGCGGTTGGCTGGCTGGCCGGGCAGGCGGCTCTCGAGCTTGCGCCACGCCCACAGGCAGCCGATCATCAGGCCGCAGACCAGCGGCAGCAGCACGATCAGCTTGAGGACATAGGACCACATCATGGCGCGTCAGGCCCGCTTGTCGGGCGAGACGAGCTCGGTCATGCGCACGCCGAAGCGGTCGCCGACCATCACCACCTCGCCACGGCCGATCAGCGTGCCGTTGACCAGCACGTCGAGCAGTTCGTTGGACTGGCGGTCGAGCTCGATGACGCTCGATTCGCCGAGCGCGAGCAGCTCGCGCAGGGTGAGGCTGGTCGAGCCGATCTCGACGGTCAGCTTGACATCGACATCCTGGAGCAGGCGGAAATTCGCCGCCAGGCTGGCATCGACGGGGAATCCCCCGGTCATGTCGTTCATTGAAATTCCCCAAGTTCACGGGTGATCGAGTTGAGCTTGATCGCGGCCTTGCCATTCGATGTACCGACGGTGCCCGAGCCGAGGCGGTCGCCGCCGACCATCACGGGCACGTCCTTGTCGACGCTGATCGGGATGACGTCGCCGATCTTGAGTTCCATCAGCGTGGCGAGCGGGATGACCGGCTCGGCCAGCACGGAGCGGATCGGGAAGCGCACGCCCATCACCGCACGGGTCAGGCCGGTGCGCCAGGCGGGGTCCTGCTCGGCGGTCTTGGACAGCACCTTGCCGGTCAGCGACGGGGCATAGGGCTTGAGCGCGGCGACCGGGTAGAGCAGGTCGATGAAGATCGGCTTGGCATGGCCCGCGGCGATGCCGATGCGGGTGACGACCAGCGCGTCGTCGCCGTCGAGCCCGCCAAGCATCGCCGGATTGGATTCGGGGCGGCCGGGGGTGAATTTGAGGCGCGCCAGCGGCTCCCAGGCGACGCGCATCGGCTCGGTCAGCATGCCGCCGATGCGCGACACGATCGCCTCGGCCGAGGGCGAGAATTCGCTCGGCAGGTCATGCGGCGCATGGCCGGTGCCGCCGAAGAACAGGTCGAGCATCTCCATCACGAAGCGCCCGTCGAACACCGCCAGGGCGGCGCCATTGCCCGGCGCGATCGCCAGCGGCAGCCAGGCGGTCAGCGTCTCGGCGCGCTCGGCGCGGTAATCGGCGAAGCGCTGCACCGCGAGCGGCTCGGCAAAGGTACGGACCTCCTGGCGCAGCAACGGCTCGAACACGCCGCGCAACGAGCGGGCGAGGCGCGCCGAGAGGTGCTGCACCGTATGCAGATCGCCGAACGGATTGAGACTGGCGACGCCCAGCGCGACGTGATCCGCCTGCCGGGTGCGTGCGCGCCGTTCGGACGCATCGGGTGAAGAGCCGTTAACCATGCCCGTTCACTGAACGATGAAATTGGTAAAGTAGACGTTACCAACGCCGCCAAAACCTTCTTTTTCTTTTAATACGGCGTTGATCGCCTGGGTCAGGCGCGCCTGCAGCTGCTTCTTGCCGTCGGTCGAGAAGACCTGCTCCTCGGACGTGTCGCTGAGCGTCATCAGCACCGCCGAGCGCACCGCGATCTCGTTGGTCTTGATGTTCTCGACGACGGTGTCGTCGTAGGGCGTGGAGATGGCGATGCCGACCTGCACGAAATGGACGCTGTCCTGCAGGTTGGAGGTGAACTCCTTTTCCATCGCATAATAGTTGGAGGCGTATTTCTCGCCGCCGGTACCGACAGTGCCGGGCTTGCTGGCGCCCGCGCCGCCGCCCTCGCCGGTGCCGAGGCCGACGCGCTTCTGCTCGCTCTTGGGCACGAGGCGCGGACCGGTCATCGCCGCGATCGTCTCGCCGGGATGGGCGAACGGGCCGACGCCCGCGGCATAGAGCCCGCCGGCAGTGCCGCCGCCGACCAGCACCAGGCCGAGCAGCAGGAAGAGCAGCTTCTTGCCCTTCTTTTTCTTCTTCGCCGGGGCGGCGACTTCCTCTTCCATCAGGTCACTCATCGGGTTGCTCCTTCACATTCAGGCGAGGCGTTGATCGCTGGGGATGTCGGTTTCCGCCGCGACGGCGCGTCGCGCGCGGGCGGGGCGGAATGATTCGGTGCGCGGCTGGGGTTGCGGCTGGCCGCCATTTCCCGCGTCGCCAGGGGTGCCAGCGTCGATGCTGCTGCCGGCGAGCCGCACGCCGCGCGCCTCGGCCAGGGCGGCGAGGCGCGGCTGGGCGTCGCCCAGGACCAGACGCGTCGCCTCGTTGGCAGAGGAGAAGCGGACATGCAGCGCGTCGCCATCGCGGCGCAGCGCGACATCGACCGTGCCGAGCGCGTCGGGCGTCAGGCGGATGCGGGTGTCGCGCGCATTGGCGTCGTCGCGCAGCATCTCGATATGGTCGATCATGCCGTGCAGGCCGCGATCGTGGCGCGGGTCGAGCGCGGCCTGGTCGCTGGCGGCGGCCTGTTGCACGGCTGATCGCAGCAAGGTGTCGGCGGTCGGCGCGGCGAGGCCGGCGATCGGCTGCGGCGGTTCGCCGCGGTCGTCGTCGCGCAGCGCGGCCCGCACCGACAGCGCGGCGAGCGCCGTGGCGAAGGCCTGGCGTGCGGGCTGCGCGGTGATGGTCGCCGGATCACTGACGAGGGCCGCGGCGGCGATGGCGAAGCGCGGCGTGTCGCTGTGCGCCGCGATGCGCGGCGCAGTGGCGGCGGTCGGCTCGGCCGGGGCGGTCGCGGCCCTGGCCGGGCTGCCGGCATCGAGCAGTTCGAAGGCGGCCGGAAGAGCGCCGGCGCTGGCCGGTGCCGAGGTGATGGCGGGTGTCGCGGCCGTTGGTGCCGCCGTCAGGTTCGGGTCGAGCGGCGCGGGTGCTGCCTGGGCCGTCGCGGCGGCGATGGCGGGATTCGTAGCGCGCGGCGCGGTTGCCGGCAGCCTGGCCGGATCGATCATGATCGGCGCGGCGGGTGCCGCGAAGAAGGCGATGATCGGCGTGGCCGTGCCGGCATCGTCGGTCGCATCGTCGCCATCGGCGGGTGCGTCATCGGCGTCGTCGGAGGATTTCGCGGCGATCGGCGAGGCGGTCGTGGCGGTCACGACGATGGCCGGGACGACGGTCGGCGCTGCCGGGTCGACGGCTGGCCTGGCCGGACGGCGCGCGGTCGCCGGCCTGGCCGGCTCGCCGGCACGGTCGGTGGCGTCGAGCGGCAATTTCTTGCCGCCATCGGCATCGCCCTGCCGGGGCTCGGCGGGCGTCGGCGCGGAGGGCGACGTATCGCTGACCGCGTCCATCGCGCGCGCGAATCCGTCCGCTCCCGCACCCGATGCGGGCGTGGCGAGCGGCGGCGGCGCCGTGTTTCTGGCCGAGATGGATAGTTCGATCATGGACCCCCACATTGTCGAGCTTGCGCTCGTCAGGGGTTCAGCAAGGATCGTGCCGAATCTTGCGTACTGCCGGGGCCTTTTCCATTTCGCGGATCGCCTTGATCAGCGCATCGGCGTCGGCGCGCTCGATCAGCTTCTCGATCGCGGTCTGGTCGCGCCTGGCGGCACGGGTCGCTTCGGCGGCGCGCTCGACCACCGCCTGGGCAGCACCGAGCCGCGCCTCGGCCGCCTCGGCCGATTGCTGCAGCCGGTCGCGGAAGTGCGCCGCGGCGACGAGCGAGAAGCCCGCCGTCTCGGTCGAGGTTGGCGCGACGGACTGGGCAAGCTGGCTGATGCGGCCCTTGAGCGCCGCCTCGCTGGCAAAGCGTTCCTGCGCGCGCGCTTCCTCGGCCCGGCTCAGGCCGAGCTGCAGCGTGCGCACGCGGAGCAGCCGGGCGAGCGTCGCGTCGCGGTCACGCGCCATGCTGGCCGGGGCCGAACACGCCGATCAGCTCGGCGACGGCATCGTCCAGCGAGACCATCGAATCGGCATCCTGGCGGATATATTCCATCACCGCCGGATGGCAGGCGATCGCCGCGTCGATCGCCGGGTCGGCGCCGGCGCGATAGGCGCCCATCAGCACCAGGTCGCGATTCTCCTCATAGGTGGCGAGGTGGCGGCGCAATATCTGTGCGGCCTGGCTGTGCGCCCTGGGCACGATATCGGTCATCACCCGGCTGACCGAGGGGCCGAGATCGATTGCCGGATAGACGCCGCGCTCGGCGAGCTGGCGGCTGAGCACGATATGGCCGTCGAGGATCGAGCGGGCCGAATCGACCACGGGATCGTTGCCGTCATCGCCATCGGCGAGCACGGTATAGATCGCGGTGATCGAGCCGCCCGACGACACGCAGGTGCCGGCGCGCTCGATCAGATTGGGCAGCATGGCGATGGCCGAGGGCGGATAGCCCCGCGCCGAGGCGGGCTCACCCAGCGCCAGGCCGATTTCGCGGCCGGCATGGGCGACGCGGGTCAGGCTGTCCATGATCAGCAGGACCTTCTTGCCCTCGGCGCGGAAGCCCTCGGCAATGGCGGTGGCGCGCAGCGCGCCACGGATGCGCAGCACCGGCGAATGATTGGCCGGCACGGCGACGACGACCGAGCGCGCGCGCGCCTCGCCCGCCACCTTGGTTTCGAGGAAGTCGGCGACTTCGCGGCTGCGCTCACCGATCAGCCCGATGACGATGACGTCGGCCTGCGCGGCGCGCACGATCATGCCGAGCAGCACCGACTTGCCGACGCCCGAGCCGGCCATGATGCCGATGCGCTGGCCCTGGCCGACGGTGAGCAGGCCGTTGATCGCGCGCACGCCGACATCGAGCGGTTCGCGCACGCGGCCGCGATCGAGCGGCGATTGCAGCTTGCCGGCGAGCGGCCATTTGGCGGCGCCGCGGATCGGGCCGAGCCCGTCGATCGGCTTGCCGGCACCATCGACCACGCGGCCGAGCAGGGCGGCACCGACCTCGGCCTCACCGGGAGGGCCGAGCGGGCGCACCGGCGCGCGCGGCAGCAGCGGCGCGGGGCCGCCGAGATTCATCAGTAGCGTGCGGCCGTTGCGAAAGCCGATCACCTCGGCCTCGACCCTGCCCGCACCGTCGCCCACCTGGCAGACCGTGCCGACCGGGAGGGTCAGACCGATCGCCTCCATCAACAGGCCGTCGAACGAGGCGAGGCGGCCGGAAACCCGGGGTTTGGGCGAGAAATCGAAGCAACCAAGCGCGTCGAGATAATCGCCGGTGAAACGATTGAGCATGGGATCGTTCAAGCTTGCGGCAAGGCGACGCGGTCGATCGCCTGCGCCAGTTGTTCGAGCCATGAATCGGGGCCGTCCTCGACGATGGTCGAGGCGGATTCGAGCACGAAGGAGCCCCGCGCCACCGCGGCGTCGCCGACCGCGAACACGGTCTTGGGCAGCTTGCCGTCGAGCAGCGCGACGTCGTCGGGATGGACGCGCAGCATCGCCGATTCGGCGGCGTCGGCGAGCATGTCGGTCGCCGCCTCGATGCGCGTCGCCAGCAGGTCGGGCGCGATGCCGACCTCGCCGACCAGCCTGGTGACGAGGAACAGCACGGTCTGGCGCATGCGTCGCGCGAGCTCGGCGCGGTCGAAACGGTCGTCGGCCTTCAAGGCGTCGGCGAGCTGGGCGAACAAGGCCGCGTCGCGGCCCTCGCCCTCGCCCATTTCGGCCAGCGCGGCGGCACGCCCCTCGGCGAGCCCACGCGCATGCGCCGCGCTGATCGGATCGGCGAAGCCCGGCGAGGGCTCGGCTGTCGCGGCGAACGGATCCCAGCCGGCGGTCGGATTGGACGCGGGATCGGCGGGGTGGAAATGCTTCGGTTCGCCGGCTTGCGGCGAGAAATGGCTCGGGCGGGCACCGATGCGCTCGCGGATGTCGGCCGGCGCGAAGCCGGCCGGCTGGATCGCGAACGCCGCCTGCAAGGCCTGGGCGACGCCTTCGTTCCTGGTCGTGAAGCCGACGACAAAATCAGACATAGTCGTCGTCGCCCCCGCCGCCGCCGAGCATGATCGTGCCATCCTTGGCGAGGTTGCGGGCGATCTGGATCATCACCTTCTGCGCCTCGAGCACCTCGCTCAGCTTCATCGGGCCGCGCGATTCCATCTCGTCGCGAATGCCGTCGGCGGCGCGGCTCGACATGCAGCCGAGGAAGCGGCCACGGACGCTCTCGTCGACGCCCTTGAGCGAGCGGACCAGGATGTCGCTATCGACGTTGCGGATCAGCGTGCCGAGATTCTTGTCGTCGAGGTCGAGCAGATTGTCGAACACGAACATCGCCTCTTCGATCGCCTTGGCGGTCTCGCGGTCGATCTTGAACAGCTTGGGCATGACGCGCTGCTCGGTCGACTTGCGCGCGCCGGACAGGATCTTGGCCGCCTCGCGCGTGCCGCCCATCATCACGCCGGCGGATTTCTGCGGCTTGTTGACGCGGCCGGCGAGCACGGTGCGCAGCGTCTCGATTGCCTCGGGCGTGACCGGGCCGAGCCGCGCGATGCGGTGGAGGATATCGGGCTGGTGCGCATCGGGCAGCAGTTCGAGTACGCGGCTGCCGACCAGCGGATCGAGATTGGCGATCATCACCGCGGCGATCTGCGGATGCTCCTGCTCGATCAGCCCGGCAATCTCCTCGGGGTCGAGCCAGTCGAGCAATTCGATCTGGCAGGCCTCTTCGGCCGGCACGATGCGCGACAGGATCGAATCGGCCTTTTCCTGGCCGAGCGCGCGGGTCATCACCGCCTCGATCTGCGGGCGCGGGTCGAAGGTGATACCGGTGCGGCCGCGCGCCTTGCCGACGAAATCGTCGAGCACGAATTCGACATCGCCCTCGCTGACATCGGCGACGGCGAACATCGCCTTGCCGAGCTGGCGCACTTCCTCGGGGTCGAGCTTCTGGAGGATCGCCGCGGCTTCCTCCTCGCCGACCAGCATCATCAGCACGGCGGCGCGTTCGACGCCGGTATAGGTGCGCATCGGAGCGTTCATTTGGCGTCGGCCTTGATCATGTCGCGCACCGCCAGTGCGGCGCGCGCCGGATTGTCGCGGGTGAAGCCGCGCACCATGCCGATGCGGTCGTCATAGTTGCGCGCGCCGGCCAGCGCGTCGATGCTCACCGGGGGGGCGCCGCTGCCGCCGGCCGCGCCGCCGCCGTTGGCGCCGCCCATGTCACGACCCAGCGCGAGGCGCGGGCCGGCATCGTTGCTGCGCTTCATCAGCACCTTGGCCAGCGGGCGCACGCCCATGATCAGCACGAGCAGCGCGATGACGATGGCGGTGACGTTGCGGGCGATCACCGCGACCCAGCCGGATTCATACCAGGGCTGGCCGGAACCCGTCTCGGGCGCGGCGGCGAACTTGCGGCTGATCACGGTTACCTGGTCGCTGCGGCTGGCGTCATAGCCGACCGCCGACTGGACGAGCTGGGTGATCTGCTGGATCTCGACCGGGCTGCGCGGCTTGCCGGTTTCCGGGTCGCGCAGCAGCACGGCGACCGACAGCCGCTTGATTGTGCCCGGCGCGTTGCGGGTGACCGAGACCTCGCGGCCATTGTCATAGGCGCGGGCGAACTGGTCGCTCTGCTTCATCGCGTCGCCGACGGCGCCGGCCAGCGCGGTGGCCGCGCCGGCGGCGGTGCCGGGGGTCGGCGTGGCGCCGGGGGTCGGCGTCGGGGTCGGCGCGCTGAGCGTCGCGGCGGCGGGCGGCGTGTTGGACAGCGCGCCGGGAATGCCGCCGGGCGCGCCAGCCTGGCCGGCCGGCTGGTTGCCGGTCCAGTTGCCCTGCTCGGCGCGGGTCGGGCCCTGCTTGTCATAGCTTTCGCGCGTCGCCTGGGTTTCGTCGAGATTGACGTCGGCCTGGATCTCGGTCGAGAAATTGCCGGCGCCGACCAAAGGCGTGAGCAGCTGGACGATCTGCTGGCGGTATTTTTCCTCGATCTGGCGCTGGAAGGCGATGCGCTGGTCGCCCGAGGCGCCGAGCCCCGACTGGCCGCCGGCCTTGCTGAGCAAGGCGCCAAGCTGGTCGACGATGGTTACCGCGTCGGGTTTCATGCCGGGTACCGATGAGGCGACGAGATTGACGATCGACGAGACCTGCGCGTCGCTGAGCGAACGGCCGCCCTGCAGCTTGAGGATCACCGAGGCGGAGGGCTGGGCATTGTCGCGGACGAACACGCTGGCTTCGGGCGTGGCGAGGTGCACGCGCGCCTCGGCCACCGCGTCGATCTCCTCGATCGAGCGGGCGAGCTCGGTTTCGCGGGCCTGGCGCAGGCGCTCCCCTTCCACCGCGCGAGACACGCCCATCGGCAGCTGGTCGAGAATCTGGTAACCGGCGGGCGAGCCCTTGGGCAGGCCTTGCCCGGCAAGCAGGATGCGGGCGCGGGAATAATCATCCTCGCCGACGGTCAGCGCGCCGGAGCCGCTGTCGATGCGGGCCTTGATATTGCCCTGTTCGAGCGCGGCGGTGACCGCGGCCTTGTCGCTGTCGGCAAGGTTGGCGAACAGCACCTTCTGGGTCGGCGTCGACAGCGCCATCCAGGCGAAGGCGGCGGCGGCGATCAGGCCGAGCATCAGCACCATGGGCAGCGCGCGGCGCACCGCGGGCTGGGCCATGATGTCGCCGATCTGGCGCAGCGGGTTGGCGAAACGCTCTGGCACGAGCGTGGCGTTGCTGGGGGTGAGGGCGTTACTCATCGCGCATTACACCGGCATGCTCATAATGTCCTTATAGGCGGACAGGAGTTTGTTGCGGACCTGCATCGTCGCCTCGAAGCCGACCGAGGCTTCCTGGCGGGCGAGCATGACCTTGGCGATGTCGATCGTCTCGCCGCGCTCGTACGAGGCGGACAGGTCGGCGGCCTTTTGCTGGCCGGCATTGACGGTGTTGAGCGCATCGCTCAGCGTCTGGGCGAAGCTCGCCGGCTGGGCGCCGCCCGTGCCGCCGATCGTGCCGGGCGTACCCACCGCGGCATTGTCGCCGGCGCGGCTCAGCGCCTGGTTGCGTTCGAGGATCTGCGCGCGCAGCGCCATCACCCGGTCGACGCTCATCGCGCCGCCACCGATTCCGTCGATGCTCATGCCGAAGCCACCCGGTTATGTGCCTGTGAGATGTCGTCGCCCTGCTCGCGCGCCTTGGCGAGGCGGTAACGCAGCGTACGTTCGGAAATGCCGAGCCGCTTCGCGGTCTCGATCCGGCTGCCGCCGCATTGGCGCAGCGTCTCGCGGATCGCGGCGAACTCGCTCATCTGGACGATGTTGCCGAGCGTCGACGGCTGGTCGTTGGCGGCGACCATCGCCGGCGCTGGGCGGTCGAACACGATATGCTCGGCCGAAATGGTGTCACCGGCGGCGAACAGCAGCGCGCGCTGCAGGACATTTTCCAGCTCGCGGACATTGCCGGGCCAGTCATGCGCCATCAGTGCGTCGATCGCGCCGGCATCGGGCCAGGGGATCGTGGTGCGATTGCCGGCGTGGCGCAGGATCAGCGTCGCAGTGAGCGCGGGGATGTCGAGCCGGCGCGCGGCGAGCGGTTTGGTGGTCAGCGGGAAGACCGACAGGCGGTAGTAAAGGTCGGGGCGGAAGCGGCCCTCGGCGACCTCGCTCTGCAGGTCGCGGTTGGCGCAGGCGATGACGCGCACGTCGATCTTCTCCGCCGTGGTCGCGCCGATCGGGATCACTTCGCGCTCCTGCAGCGCGCGGAGCAGCTTGGCCTGCAGCGTCAGCGGCATCTCGGCGATCTCGTCGAGCAGCAGCGTGCCGCCATTGGCGGCGCGGAAAAAGCCTTCGCCGCCCGACGAGGCGCCGGTGAAGGCGCCCTTCTGGTGGCCGAACAGCAATGCCTCGAGCATCGTCTCGGGCAGCGCGGCGCAGTTGATCGCGACGAACGGGCCGTCGCGGCGCGCCGAGCCATTATGGATCGCGCGCGCCAGCACTTCCTTGCCGGTGCCGGTCGGGCCGTTGATCAGCACGGTGATGTCGGCCTGGGCGACGCGCTCGGCAAGGGCGAGCAAAGCGAGGCTTTCGGGGTCGGCGGCGGTCGGCGCGCCGGGCTCGGCGGCGAGCGCGGCGACGAAGCCGTGACCGACAGCATTGTCGTCGCGGTCGAAGTCGACCCGCGCCGGGTTGCCATCGCGCGATGGGATGATGCGCCGGGCGCCATCACCGACGATGATCGTCCGGGCGGCGGCCGGCGGCGTCTCGCCCTCGGCAACGAGATAGAGTTCGCCCGGCTGCGGGCGCCCGCCAGCGGTGCCGATCGTGAAGCCCTGCGCGCGCAGGTGCGACACCATGGCGTAACGGTCGCGGAGCAGAGCAGCCGATGGAACGATGGAACGCATGGAATTCCCCCTTGGACGGGAGCGGAATGGGGCAAAGAGGGTAAACGACCGGTTAAGCATTGCCGCCTCCGGCAAATTATTTCCGGGCGCGCGGCCCCCGCACGCGTGAGGCGTATTTTTATTTGGTCGCGGTGCCGGCCCACTCCCCGCCCGGCCTCCCCCAGCGTATCCTGAAATGGAGGCCGGGTGGGGGAGCGGGCCGGCACCGCCCTTGAATGCAATGATGCTCAACAAAAATGCTTAAGCCGGAAAAGACTCTGCCGTTCTGTGCTGGTGACGGCTCGGCCCTCCGCTTGGGGGCGGCGGGGATCGTCGTACCAGAACGGAGATACAGAGATGACTGTTATCGGAACCAACATCGCTTCGTTGCGGGCAGGAAACGCCGCCAACGCAGCAACCAATGCCCTGCAGCAGGCCATGCAGCGCCTGTCGACCGGCCAGCGTATCAACTCGGGCAAGGACGACGCCGCCGGCATCGCCATCGCCTCCTCGATGACCGCGTCGATCCGCGGCATGAACCAGGGCATTCGCAACGCCAATGACGGCATGGCGATGGCCCAGACCGCCGACGGCGCGCTCAACGAAATCGGCAACATGCTGCAGCGCGTTCGCGAGCTGGCGGTGCAGTCGGCATCGGGCACCTATAGCGACGACGACCGTACCAACCTGCAGACCGAAGTCACCGCGCTGACCACCCAGATCAGCAGCATCCTGGACAACACCAAGTTCAACAAGGTTGCGCTGTTCGACGGTTCGGCTGGCGACAGCGGCGACGTGACGATCCAGGCCGGCTCGGAAGCCGCCGACACCGTCAGCATCTCGTTCGCCGAGATCGATCTGTCGGATGCGACCGACATCGACATCTCCGACGCCGGCGACGCGTCCGATGCGCTGGAGACGCTCGACGACGCGCTCAGCACGGTCAACACGGCACGCGCCACCTTCGGTGCAGCCGCCAGCCAGCTGCAGTCGGTGGTCAACAACCTGTCGTCCAACGTGGAAAACCTGAGCCAGGCACGTTCGGGCATCCAGGATGCGGACTTCTCCGCCGAAACGGCGAACCTCGCCAAGGCGCAGATCCTCAGCCAGGCGTCGACGGCGATGCTCGCCCAGGCGAACCAGAGCCAGCAGGGCGTTCTCTCGCTCCTGAAATAAGGGCCAGAAACGGCCCTGGCGCCGCCCCCCAAGGGTGTCGGGGCCGACCAGTCCGCCCGTTTTCGGGATGGGCTCACGGGACCCCGGCGGCTGCAAGGCCGCCGGGGTTTCGGGCTTTTTGGTTTCAGCGCGTTGAAACGAACGGGCTGGCGCCGCTTTCGGCGTCAGCCGAACACATCAGCCCGTCAGGTTCGGCGGGCCGAGGTGCTGGAGAAAGTCCGGCTTGCCGAGCGGAACCCCGGCGGCGCGCAGGATCGCGTAGGCGGTGGTCGCGTGGAAGTAGAAGTTGGGCAGCGCGAACCCGGTCAGATACTGCGCGCCGGTAAAGCGATAGCCCATGCCGTTGGGAAAGCGCAGCTCGACCGTGCGCGTGTCGGCGCCGGCCAGCGACGCGGCATCGGCCTCGCGCAGGAAGGCGATGGTCTTGTCGCAGCGGTCCTTCAGTTCGGCGAAGCTCGCCTCGGTATCGGGCATCGACGGCGCCTCGATCCCGCGCAGCCGGGCGAGCGCGTTCTTCGCGGTGTCCGACGCCATCTGATATTGCGCCGGTAGCGGCCGCATGTCGGGGGCGAGCCGGGCTTCGAGCAGCGCGGCCTCGGGCTTTTCCGCCGCCGCCTTGTCGAGCCAGGCGCGCATGTTGCCCAGCATGCTGGTGAATACCGGAACCGACGCGTCGTAGAGAGTGAGGCTCATAAGGGTGAATCCTGATGGTTGCCGCCCGTCTTTGCACCGCGCCGCGCCGGGATGCCAGCCGCACCCGTGCCGGCTCGGCACCGATCGCGTTCTTCGGCCCGGCGCCGCGCTTCGATAGACCGGTCGATCATCTTCGCCGAGATGATCGCCAAGATCCGCGCCTTCGACGGGAGGGGCGGGTAGGGCGCGGATCAGGCCGATGTCGTGGGTTGCTGGAGCCGGGTGAGCGCCGGCAGCAGCGCGTCGAACTGGTCGATCACCGCGTCCGCGCCGAGCTGGTCGGCGGGGCGGTCGGCGAAGCCGAAGCTCACCGCGATGCACGGGATCCCCGCCGCATGCGCGGTCTGCACGTCGATGATCGAATCACCGACCAGCGCCGCCGGGCCGCCGCCGGCCTGGTCGATCGCGCGGTGGAGCATCGCCGGATCGGGCTTGGTCGTCGCCAGCGTGTCACCGCCGACGATCGCGGCGAAATGATCGCGCCAGCCCAGCGCGTCGATCACGCCGCGCGCCAGCCGCTCGGGCTTGTTGGTGCACACCGCCAGCGCGACGCCCTGGGCGCGCAACGCGTCGAGCGCCTCGGTCACCCCGGCATAAGGGCGGCTGTGCACGCAGACATGCGCCTCATAATAGCGGATGAACGCGGCGAAGCCCTCGGCCAGCGTCGCGTCATCGACATCGCCGGTCGCGGCGAGACCGCGTTGCAGCAGCACCCGCCCGCCATGGCCGACCATGCCGCGTACCGCGTCGAGCGGCAAGGTGGCGCGGCCGAGCCCGGCCAGGGCATGGTTGAGCGCGGCGGCGATGTCGCGCGCGGTATCGACGAGCGTGCCGTCGAGATCGAAGGCGATGGTGCGGAAGCGGGACATGCGCGCGCCATGCGCGGGACCGGGCGGTTTTGCCAGCCCCGCGCCGGACAGACCTGGAGCATCGCGCCCGAGATCGGCATCGGTCGCGCTGCTCCAGATATTTGTTGTCGCATCGCTTTTCGCTGAAAACCGGTTCCCACTTTTCAGCGCGATGCTTCAGCCCTCCGCCGCGAGCAGCGCCGCCAGCCGGTCGAAGCTGCCGCCCCAGCCGCCGTGCATCGACGGGATGTTGCCGATGAAGTTGGCGGTTTCGTCGGGCTCGGCGTCGAGCGGCGTCCAGACGAGCGTGACACGGGTTCCCGCGCCGTCTTCCTCGAAGGTGACCTCGGTCAGCATTTCCATCGGCCAGCGCCCCTCAAAGAACGGCGCGCGGGCGATGCCGCCGGTTTCGTCGGAGAAGGACTGGACATAGACCAGCCGCGCCGGCGGGGTCACCTCGCGGTAGATGGCGCGGCCCCACATGCTGCCGCCACCGGGAACATCCATGCGCCAGTGGATCAGGCCGCCGGGCCGCACATCGGCCGCCAGCGTGATGCCGGTGGTGCCCTTGGGGCCGTTCCATGCCGCGAGCTGTGCCGGGTCGGTCCACGCCTCCCACAGCCGTTCGCGGCTGGCGGCGAAGGTGCGGGTGATGACGAAGCGGGCTTCGGTATCGGTGGTCATGGTCATCCTTCCTTCGGTGTCGTGCTGTCGGGGTTGGCGGCGAGAAATTCCTCGAGCCGGTCGAAGCTGTCGCGCCACAAATTGTCGACCCGGGCGATCCAGTCGGTCGCTTCCTTCAGCGCCGCGGCGTTGAGCCGGCGCGGGCGCGATTGCGCCGCCTGGCCCTTGTCGATCAGCCCGGCCTTTTCGAGCACGCGAAGATGCTTGGAGATCGCCGGCTGGCTGATCGCAAAGGGCCTGGCGAGCTCGCCGACGGTCGCCTCGCCCAAAGCGAGCCGGGCGAGGATCGCGCGGCGCGTCGGGTCGGCGAGCGCGGCGAACTTGCTGTCGAGCGAATCGTACATAACCGTATAGATATATAACTCCATGGTTTTGACAAGGGCGACGCGAACCGCACTCGATCATCATATCGACCTTTCCCGGGCTGGCCTCGTCGCGCGCTATGGCTTTTCGCCCGCCGAGCCTGAGATCGGTACCCTGCGCTATTGATAACGGCGGGGATGGGCCGTCGTCATTGACGGGCGGGTGTCGCCGGCTCAAGCCGCGCCATGGCCAAAGCCGATCGTCTCGAACGCCTCGATGCCCAGCGCGCGGCGCTTGAAACCGACTATGCCGCGGCGCTGATCGCGGCGCTGCGCAAGACCGCGGCGGGCAGCTGGGGCCTGTTCGAACACCGCCAGGATCGCCAGGCACGCGCGAAGATCGCGCCGGTCATCGCCGAGCTGTGCGAGATGGGCGAGGCGATCGACGGGATGCGGGCGCAGCTCGGCCTGGAACCGTTCGCGTTGCACCGCGACTTCCTCGCGTCGCGCGGCCCGGTCGCATCGAGCGCGGCCGGCGAGCCGAAACAGGCGCTGGCGTGGCTCGACCGGCTGGGCGTTCCAGCGAAGGAGCCACGCGACTAGTCGCACGCCGCCGCGGCGACCAGCCAGTCGGCAAAGGCGCGCATCGCATCGCTTTCGCGGCGCGACTTGAGCCGCGTCAGCCAATAGCCGCCGGCCGTCAGCATGACCGGGAACGGGCGCACCAGCGTCTCGGTGGTGAGTTCGTGCGCGAACATCGCCGGTGGGGCGAGCGCGACGCCGTGGCCGGCGGTCGCGGCGGCGACGATCAGTACCGCGCTGTCGAACATCGGCCCATGCAAGAGCGGGCAGGGCGCCTCGGCCAGCGCGAACCAGCGCGGCCATTCGTCGGCGCGGTAGGAGCGCAGCAACGTCTCCCGGGCCAGCGCGGTGGCGTCGCCGCCCAGCCGCCGCGCGATCGCCGGGGTGCAAAGCGGCGTCAGCGGCGCGTCGAGCACGGCTTGCGCATGGGTGCCGTGCCACGCGCCATCGCCGAAACGGATGGCGAGGTCGAGCCCCTCGCCGGCCAGGTCGACGCGGTTGTTGTTGGTCATGATGCGCAGGTCGACATGCGGGTGATCGCGCGTGAACCCGGCGATACGCGGCAACAGCCAGCCGGTCGCGAAGGTGCCGACCACGCCGAGCGTCAGCACCTCGCGCAGCCGTCCGCCGGCATAGCGATCGAGCATCGCGCCGACCCGGTCGAACGCGTCGGCGACCACCGGGACCAGCGCCTGGCCCTCGTCGGTCAGCGCCAGGCCGCGCGGCAGGCGGCGGAACAGCGGCGCGCCGAGCCGCGCTTCGAGCGCCGCGACCTGATGGCTCACCGCGCCCTGCGTCACGCGCAGTTCCAGCGCGGCGCGGGTGAAGTTGAGATGCCGCGCCGAGGCCTCGAAGGCACGCAGCGCGTTGAGCGGGAGCTGGGCACGATCCATCGCCAAGGCATCAACTGAATTCATGGCTGTGTCGAGATATGATGCTTTGTGCCGGCGCCGTCATGGCGGCATTCAGGGCGGGTGAGACGATCGAAAGGAATGACGCATGCGGCGCAAGGCGATCATCGGCATGAGCCTGGCTGCGGCCTTGGCTGGCACGGCGGCAAGCTCGCAGGGCATGGACGACCCGCTGCTGCGGCCGATCGCGGCCGATTATGCCGCGCGCTGGCTGACCCCACAGGCGCCGGTGCGGGTTTACGGCAATAGCTATCTGGTCGGTTTCGCCGGGTTGAGCGTGGGGTTGATCAGGACCGATGCCGGGCTGATCCTGATCGACGGCGCGCTGCCGCAATCGGTCGGCGCGGTCGAGGCCAATATCCGCGCGCTCGGCTTCGATCCGAAGCAGATCCGCTACATCCTCAGCACCGAGCCGCATTATGACCATGCCAGCGGCATCGCGGCGCTGGCCCGCGACAGCGGCGCGACGGTCATCGCCAGCGTGCCGGCGGCCAAGGTGCTGCGCCAGGGGCATAGCGATGGCGACGATCCGCAGGCGGCGATCCTCGATGCCTATCCGCCGATCGCCCATGTCCTCGGCGTGCGCGACGGCGCGCGAATCCGGCTTGGCGGCACGGTGGTGACGGCGCGCGCCACGCCGGGCCACACCTTCGGCAGCATGAGCTGGACATGGGCGTCGTGCGAAGGCCGGCGCTGCCTGAACATGGTGTTCGCCGCGAGCCTCAACCCGGTCTCGGCAGATGGCTGGCGCTTCTCCGACCCGGCGCACCGCCCGCTGCTCACCGCGTTGCGCCACAGCTTCGCCGTGATGCGGCGGTTGCCGTGCGACGTGCTGCTGACGGCGCATCCCGACCAGTCGGGCGGCGACGTGAAATATGCGACGATGCAGCGCCGGGCGGTGCCCAACCCCTATCTCGATGCCGGGGCCTGCCGGGCCTATGCCGACAAGTTCGCGGCGCTGCTGGCGACGCGGCTGGCGAAGGAGGCGAAGTAGGCGGAGCCTAGCGCGACGGGCTTTTGCCGGGACAGAGGATCACCGAACCCTCGGGCAACGTGCCGCTTCCGGCATGCATGATCCGCAGCGCGTCACCCGCCTGTTCGATCGTCACGCGCGCACAGAAATGGCCGTTGCTGGCGATCCTGTCCGGCTCGCTGGCGTCGTCGTCGGGCAGGCGATGGGCCAGCATGAAGCCATAATCTTCACGCGTGATGTAGAGTGCGGCATCATACGGCAACGTTGTGATCCTCCAGGTCTGCCCGCCCTTGCCGCCGGTATTATGAGAGGCATCGGCGATCGCGATCAGACGCTGCGACGAGCGTGTGCCGCTCGCCGGAAAATCGATCCAGCCTTCCACGATCGTGGCGCATTCCGTCGCGGCGAAGATCACCACCAGATAGCCGAAAAGCCCATAGCCGATGCCGCGAAACATGCGGCCGACGACGCCCCGATAGGGATGCTTGCGGAACCCGATTACCAGAGAGGCGAGGGACAGCACGGCCGCCAGGATGTTGCAGCCTAACGCAACGTCATCATGGGCGGGCGCCAGTTCGGTCGTACCGTGGAACCAGTAAAGCAGCGCGGCCAGCACGCCGAGCGCGATCAGGAGGGCGAGCCAGAAATTGGCCACTTGGCCGCGTGCCCGGTCTTTCAGATACGCATCGTCGAGCACGGTCATCGGCACGAAATATCAGTTGGTTGGTCGGGGCGGAAGCGCCCTTGCGCGGCACGGCGTGATTCAAATGTAGGCGAATCAGGTTCTTTTAGCGGGGTCGGGCGCAACCGCGTCCCATTGTCCCAACGGGAGACCCGATCGTGACCGACACAGCATCCAGACCGACCCGCAACCTCGCCGCGACGCACGGCATCACCGGCGCCGCGCTCGCCGCCAAGCAGTTCGCACCGGCGCGTTTCCTCGTCCCCGGCTACCTCCCCGACGGCACGACCCTGCTCGCCGGGGCGCCGAAGATCGGCAAGTCGTGGATGGCGCTCAACATCGCCGAGGCGATCGCCGCCGGCATGCCGGTGTTCGGCATTTTCCAGTGCCGCGCCGGCGATGTGCTGTACCTCGCGCTGGAGGATAATGAGCGCCGCCTGAAGGGACGGCGCGAGAAGATGGGCGCCCCGCCGAGCGAGCGCATCACCTTCATGACGCATTGGCCGATCCTCGACGAGGGCGGGCTGGAGGAGATGGAGGCGTGGATTCGCAGCGTGCCCGACCCGGTGCTGATCGTGGTCGATGTGCTGACCAAGGTCCGCCCGCGCACCAGCGAGAATGCCCAGGTCTATGAGGGCGATTACCGCGCGCTCACCGGCATGCACCGTATCGCCAGCGACCATGGCATCTCGATCCTGGTCGTCACCCATACCCGCAAGGCGCAGGCCGACGACCCGTTCGACGCGGTCAGCGGCACGCGCGGCCTGACCGGCGCGGCCGACACCGTGCTGGTGCTGAAACGCGACATGGCCGCCGGCCGCGTCGTGCTCTACGGGCGCGGCCGCGACATTGCCGAGGTCGAGACGGTGGTCGAATTCGCCCCCGAGCGGGGCAGCTGGCGGATCGTCGGCCCGGCGGCGGAACTGGGGCGCAGCGATGAGCGCCAGGCGATCCTCGACATATTGGCCGAGGCGGGCCGCCCGCTATCGGCGCGCGAGGTCGCCGACATGGCGAAGCAGAGCTACGACAATGTCCGCCGCACGCTGGCGCGCATGGCGCTGGCCGATGAGATCGGCAAGCAGGGACGCGGGCTCTATTGTTGTCTCAGCTGTCCCGAAGTCCCATCGGGCGACGTGATCGACATGCTCGACCTCTGACGACCGGGGGGAGGGGGAGGGGGTGAAGCGGTGGTTCGGTCGCTTCACTCACTCTCTTTCTTTCTCTTCATGGAAGGGGGTGCCTGCGTTGAGACCCTGGGACAGGCGAGACAGGGATAGCGGGGCGCCGGTCTGCCCACCGCCGATGCGTTAGCCTGTGGTGATGGACATGTTTCTTACGGGTCTGGCGGAGGCGATCGTCGCGTGGGTCGACGAGCGTTTCGGCCGCGTCGCAGCGTGGGCTGCCGCTATCGTCGGACTGCTTGCGATCATCGCCGCGCCCTTCGCGATCGTCCTGTATCTGCTGCGCTAAGTGCGCTCGCCTGCCTCTGATCGGATAAGTGTCAGGATGCGCCCGAGATAATTCGTCCCGCGCCATTGGTTCGGGTTGGCAATGGCCGGGTCGTCCATCCCTAGTCCCACACCCCATATCCAGTCGCGGACATTGGCTTCCACCAGCATTGTGTCGCCGGTTGCGCGCAGCTGGCGCGTGGCCCCCAGGTTTTGCGCGAACTTGGCTTTGTTACCCTTGTAGACGATGGAAACCTTCCATCGATCCCACACCTCTTGGTCGAACGGCGTGACAAGCGAGCCCAGGCGCTTCTGGACGGCTGGGTCATCGGTTTCGAGAATCTGCTTGGCGCGGATGGCATCCTCGAACAGGTCCGCCTTGGCGAACATCATCCACTGTTCCGCCGTCACGAACCTGCGCCCGTCCAGCTCGAATGGCGTTTTATGCCACTGACTGAAGACGCCCTTGATGAAGGGATGGAAGGTTTGGAAGTCGGCAGGATCGGGAAGGTCCGCGACGGTCAGGTCAGGGGTTCGGTCGCTGGCTGGCATGCTATCTTCCTGTTCCACGCGATGCCCGTTTGATACCGCTTTCCGCGATTTATCGGCTCACCGCGTTGTTCATACCGCCGGCGCCTGCTTCAATCGATCATCGCCTCCATTTGGTCTCGCTCCCGCCATCAAAATCATGCATCATCATCATGCAATGGCTCACTCGCCGAGCCAGGCCGCCATATCGCGTTGTGCATGCAGTACGCGCCAGACATCGATGTGATCGGCCCGTTCGACATAGAAAACGAGATAGGGAAACCGCTTCAGCTTTCGGCTTCGCAGACCGGGGAGCTTGAGCTCGTGCCCGTGGCGCGGCGATCCCGTTGCCGGGCGAGAGCCGATCGCGCGATAGGCCTGTCCGATCTCATCAATGAAGCGCAGCGCTACTTCGAGCCCGGCTTCACTGGTGTAATAATCGACCGCCGCTTCGACGTCCGACGCTACAAGGGCGCGCGGGACGATCGGTTTGGTGCTCACGCCTTGGCGTTGCGCCTGGCACGCTCCCGCAGATCGGCAAAATAGCTCGCATCGACAGGCACGCCGGGCGGCGATTCAGCACCCGCCAGCAGCAACGCACGCAGCCGCTGCCGATCCTGATCCGTCCGGATCAGGTCGCGGACATATTCGCTACTCGTGCCATAGCCGCCGCCGGCGACTTGATCGTCGACAAAGGATTTGAGCGTATCCGGCAAGGAGATGTTCATCGTGCCCATGGCCGACAACATATGAAGTTTGGCAAATTTTGGCAAGATCGATGCAGGGCTAGTGTCTAAAACTACCCCCGCCGCCCGAGCGCCTTCTTCAACCGTCCATGCGCCGCCGCCTTGATCTGGCATACGCGCGCCGCACCCACGCCCAGCACCAGGCCGATCTCCTCGAGGTTCAACTCCTCGACATAATAGAGTTGCACCACCTGCGCCTCGCGTTCGGGCAAGGCGGCGATCGCCTCGATCAGCGCCTCGCGCAATTCGCTGTCGGCGAGTTGCTCGAACGCGTCGGGCTCGTCGCTGGCGAACCAGGGCAGGTCGTCGGCATAGACGTCGTCGATATGCTCGAACTTCACCGCCTCGGCGGTGGCATAGTCCTGGCGCAGTTTTTCGATGGTGACCCCCAGTTTCTCGGCCAGCGCGGCCTCGGTCGGCGTTTCGCCGGTGGCCGCGGTCAGCGCGGCGATGGCGTCGTGATACACGCGCCGGCGGCGCATCGCGCCGCGCGTCATGGTGGCGTGGCGGCGCAGTGCGTCGATCATCGATCCGCGCACCCGGGTGGCGAGATATTGCTGGAAGGTGACGAGCCCGCGATCCTCGAAGCTGTTCGCGGCCTCGACCAAGGCGACGAGGCCGGTCTGCACCAGGTCCTCGATATCGATCGCCGTCGACATGCCGCCATGGACATGCCAGGCGATGCGCCGCACCAGCTGGCTGTGCCTGGCGACCAGCGCGTTCATGTCGGGCGTCTGCTGGCCGGGCTTGTAGGTCAGCGGCACGGCGTCGGCGAAGGCCTGATGGTTGGGCAAGGCGCTCATGCCGGCAATGCTCCGGGCGCACCGATCACCGCGACGACCTCGACCGCCTTCTCTTCCGGCACCTCGAAGAAGCTCATCACCGGCGTGTCGGGCAGGCAGGTCTTGACCAGCTTGCGGATCGCGACGCGGATCGCCGGCTGGACGACCAGCGCGAACGGCTTGGCCTCGTCGATCAGCGGTTGCGCGGCGCGCTGCAGCGCGTCGACGATGCGGCGGCCGAGATCGGGCTCGATCGTGTGGCGGCGCGACGGGTCGCTGCGCACGGCCTGGCCGAGCAGCCCCTCGAGCTGCCCCTCCAGCGTCATCACGCGCAGCGGCTCGCGCACGCCGCACAGTTTCTGGATGATCAGCCCGCCCAGCTCGGGGCGGATCGTCTCGATGATGTCGTCGGCGTCGAGCGTCTTCTGCGCGGCGACCGAGATGGCGGCGGCGATGCGGCGGAATTCCTTCAGCGGCACATTCTCCGCCAGCAGGCCCTTCAGCACCTGGGTCAGGGTGGTCAGCGGCAACGGGCTGGGCGACAGCGCGGCGACCAGTTGCGGGCTGCGTTCCTTGAGCCCGTCGAGCAGCGCCTGGACCTCGTCCGCGCCGAGCAGCTCGCTGGCATGCTGGCCGAGCTGGTGGTTGAGATGCGTCGCGACCACCGTGCCGGGATCGACCACGAGATAGCCCGCGCCGGTCGCGGCATCGGCATCGCCCTGCTGGATCCACACCGCGTCGAGGCCGAAGGTCGGGTCCTTGGCGCGCTTGCCGCTGAGCTGGCCGACCGCCTGGCCGGTGTCGAGCGCGAGCATCTCGTCGGGCGATACCTGGTCCTCGCCGACGGTGACGCCGCCCACGACGATACGGTAATGGAATGGCGCGAGGTTGATGTCGTCGCGCACGCGGACCTGCGGCACGACGAAGCCGAGCTCCTTGGACAGCTGGCGGCGCACGCCGGTGATGCGGCCCATCAGGGGCGCACCGCGGCGCTCGTCGACCAGCGGCACCAGGCCGTAGCCGATATCGAGGTTGATCTGCATGGAGTCGCTGACCTCGTCCCAGCCGATCTTCGACAGATCGGCGGGGACCTGCTCGACGATCTCGACCGGGGCCGGGCGGCGCGCGATCTGGCGCAGCTTCCAGGCGGCGAAGCCGGCCAAAGCGGCGGCCGACAGGATGACGAGATGCGGCATGCCGGGCATCAGGCCGAGCAGGCAGAGGATGATCGCGACCGGGGTCCAGGTGCGCGCCGAGCCGAACTGGCTGCCGATCTGGCCGGCCAGGTCGAGGCTGGAAGTGACGCGGGTGACGATGGCGGCGGCGGCGATCGACAGCATCAGCGAGGGGATCTGCGCGACCAGCGCGTCGCCGATCGCCAGCAGCACATAATTGTGCGCCGCGTTGGCGATCGTCATGCCGTGGCTGACGGGGCCGAGGATCAGCCCGCCGATGATGTTGGCGGCGAGGATCAGCAGGCCGGCGACCGCGTCGCCCTTCACGAACTTGGACGAACCGTCCATCGAGCCGTAGAAATCGGCCTCGGTGGCGACCTCGATGCGGCGCGCCCGCGCCTCGTCGGGGGTGATCAAACCGGCGTTCAAATCGGCGTCGATCGCCATCTGCTTGCCGGGCAAGGCGTCGAGCGTGAATCGCGCCGACACTTCCGACACGCGGCCGGCGCCCTTGGTGACGACGATCAGGTTGATGATCACCAGGATCGAGAAGACGAAGATGCCGACGACATAATCGCCGCCGATCAGGAAGGTGCCGAACGCCTCGATGACATGGCCGGCGGCGCTCTCGCCCTCATGGCCGTGCACCAGCACGACGCGGGTCGAGGCGACGTTGAGGCTGAGGCGGAACAAGGTGGCGAACAGCAGCACGGTCGGGAAGGCCGAGAAGTCGAGCGGCTTCTGCGCGTTCAGGCTGACCATCAGCACGGCGAGGCTGATCGTGATGTTCATGATGAAGAACATGTCGAGCAGGGTCGCCGGAATCGGCACGACCATCAGCACGACGAGCAGCAGGATCGCGACCGGCAGGGCGGCCGAGCGGACCAGCGAAGGGCGTTTGGGGAGCAGGGCGGCCATGACTTAGCCTCCCAGGTTGGCGAGCATCATGTAGGCGAGCCTCGCGGTATTCGGGGTGGGGCGCAGCAGCGATGCCGCATTGGTCCTGACGGCGGTGCCGTTCAGCCGGTCGAGCGTGGCGTGGGCCCACATCGCGGCGTCGCTGGTGCTGGTCTCGCCGCTGCCGGGGATGACCTCGTCGCCCGAAGCGCCGAGCGTGGTCGAGGCGAGCATCGCCGGGATGCTGGGCAGCGGGCTGGTCGTGCCGCTGCCGGACGTGCCGCTGGCGGTGCTGAGCCTGGCGCCGAGCCGGTCGTAAATCTGCTGCAGCGAGCGTGCCGACCCGTCCGAGGTGAAGAAGATCGAGCGGTTGGCGTGCGCGGCGGCGGGGAACATCGCGGCGCCGGTGCGACCCGGGTTGCTGGCCATCGCGCTGAGGAAGCTGCGCGCGCCGCCCAGGCCGAGGAAGTGCGCCATATAGAGATCGGTCGGATTGGTATCGCGGCCGAGCGAGGTCTTGAGCGCATCGGCATTGTCGCTGGCATGCTCGGCGGCCATCAGCGAAGCGACCGTCGGGTCGTTGCGCATGGCGAGGATCGCCGCCTTGGTGCCCGGGTCGCTGACCGTCAGCCGGCCATTGGTGCCGGCATGGATCGCATCGGCCGCCCAGCCCAGGCCATATTCGCCGCCATGCTGCTTGATCACGCCGAGCCAGCTCTGGTCGACGAACTGATACAGGCCGGTCGCACTGGAGGTGCCGGCACGCGCCGTCGCGTTCAGCCCGCTCTCGAGCCGGGCCTGGCCGAGCAGGTAGCTGAAGTCGACCCCGGTCTTCTGGCTGGCAAAGGCGATCGCCGACTGGATCCGGCTGGTTCCCGTCGCGCTCGTGCCCAGACTTGAAAGCGGATTATACGGCATCGATCCCCGGCTGTGTCGCCCTTATTCTGGCGATACTCAGCAAGGGTCGTGCCAGTTCACTCAGCGGAGGGGTGGCACCTCATCCCTCTCCCTGTGGGAGAGGGAGGGAGCCGCGCAGCGGCGGAAGGGTGAGGGTGATATGTCGCGGGCGCTACCCGTGTGACCCTCACCCCGCGCTGCTGCGCAGCTTGCCCCTCTCCCACAGGGAGAGGGGAAGAAGGATCAGGCGTAAGCCTTCAACCCCGCGCCCGGGCGGTAGCCGCCCCCGGCATCGCCGGTCAGATTTTGCAGGCGGCGGCGAACATTTGCCGCCATCAGGTTGACATAGATGCGGCAGGTCTCGTTGAGCCGGTGTGCTTCCTCGGCCAGGCCGCGCAGCTCGGGGCCGGCGGGGGCGCCGCCGAACGCGGCGACCGCCTCGATCCCGGCGAGCTTGTCCTGCGTCGCGCTTTCCAGCGCGACGACGTCATTGGCCTTCAGCGCGGCGATCTCGGCATGGAGCGATTCGATCACGCGGATCAGGGCATCACGCCGGGTCATGGCTGCGGCTCCTGCTGGTTGCCATGGGGATCCCAATCATATTTGAGCGCGAGCAGGCGGTCGGCGATCGTCGCGGGCAGGATCGGGAAGGTGCCCGTGCTGATCGCCTTCCTGATCCGCGCCACGCGTTCCAGGTCGACCGGGGCGGACGCGGCGAGCTCGCGGGCGATGCCGCTGGCCTGCACGTCGCGCGTCGCGGCTTCGATCTGGCGCTCGACCGGCGCGGGCGCCGGAGCGGCCGGCACGCGGGCGATCGGCGCGACGAAGTCGCTGCCATTTGCCCCCCGTGTCGAGATCGGATCCACCACGCCTGCGTCCTTGCAGATATTACCGTCTTCATAACAAACGGCCGGCGCGGGATGAACTTTAGGGTCGCAAAGGCGATTATTCGCCCCAGCCGGGCAGCGTCGCGCGGCCCGCCTCGACCGCCACGGCCTGGACCGGATTGCGCGAATCCTCGCACTTGACGAAGAAGCGCGCGCCCGGTGCGGCGTCGCCCATCGCGACGCCCTCGCGGGTGATCGAAAAGCTCTCGGTACCGGCCGAGATGGTCACCGGGTCGCCGCGCTTGATGACCGGCGCGAGCCGCACCGGTGGGGGCGCCGCGGCGCTCGTCGCGACGGGCGCGGCGGGTGCGGTGGACAGGGTGCGGATCGGCACGAAGATGCGCCATTCCGGCCCGGTGCAGGTCACCACCACCGCATCATGGCTGTCGCCGCGCCACGCCATCGACACCATCGGGCAGGCGGCAAGCTTCAGCCGGCCATCGACCTCGGTGCGCGCGCCGCCGGCGTCGCCGGTGGCGTGGCCGGTGAAGCTGGCGACCGCGCGGTCGATCGCGATCGTGTCCTGCACCGGTCCGGGCGCGGCGAGCGCGGGGGCGGCGAGCAGCAGGGCCGGAAGCAAGGCGCATGGGGCGGCAAGGAGCGAGCGGGTCATCGGTTGTTCCTTCAAGGCGCGGCAATGTCGGGTTGCCGGGCGGCAGCATCTTGCCTCCCGGCAAAGCCGATCGTCACGGTGACGTTGCGGTGGCCGGGCTTGCCGCCACCGAGAATGTCGAGCCGGCCGGGCGGCACGGCATGGGCTTCGGCCAAAGCGGCGGCGACGGCGCGGGCGCGGTCGGCGGCGAGCACCGCGCCGCTGCCGGTGGTCGCGTCGACATCGGTCGGCGAGCCGTCGATCGCGCCGCTGACCTTCAAGACGATGCGCGGGTCGCGCGTCACCTCACGCGCCCAGGCGACCAGGCCGGCGGGCGACGAGGGCAACGCGGCCGAACCGGGCGCGAAATCGAGCATCGCCGCGGCGGCGACCGGCATCGGCTCGGGCGACGCTACGGGCGTCGCGGCCGGCGTCGCGCCAAAGCCCGCGCGGATGCCCTGGGCCAGCGCCTTGCCGTCGAGATGTTGGCTGGCCTGGATGAAGACGAAGAAGCCGACCAGCAACAGGCCGAGATCGGCCAGCGTCATCAGCCAGATCGGCCGGTTGGCCACGGCCTCGGGATAGCTGTCGTCGGCGGTCATGCCACGTCCGCCATCGGCACCAGCACGGGCGCGGGAATGTCGACGACATGGCGCGGCTGCTCGCGCGCGGCGAGCGCGACGAGCGGCGCCTCCAGCCGCAGCCGCTGGCTCGCCTCGGCGCGGCCGTGGCGGCGCAGCCGGGCGGCGACCGGCATGGCGACGAGATTGCCGATCAGCGCGCCGTACAAGGTGGCGAGCAACGCCACCGCCATCGCCGCGCCGATCGCGCTCGGATCCTGCATCTTCATGAACATGCCGACCAGGCCGATCAGCGTGCCGACCATGCCCATCGCCGGCGCGACCTCGGCGGCGCCGGCCCACACGTCGGCGGCGGCGGCGTGGCGCTCGATCCGCGCGCGGCGCCGGGCGCGCAGTACCTCCTCGACCTCGCTCGCGCTCTTGCCGTCGACGATCATGGCGATACCGGCGGCGACATCGGGGTCGGCGATCACCGAGCGGTCGAGCGCCATCACGCCGTGGCGTTTGGCGATGCGGCTCAGCGCGGCGATCTGCTCGACCAGCGGCGTGGCGTCGAAATCGCGCCGCCCGATGGTGCGCAAGGCGCCGACCGCGCGGCCGACGTCGCGCAGCGGCGCGCGCAGCAACGTGGCCAAGAGCGTGCCTCCGCCGACGATCGCGGCGGCGGCGGGATCGAGGAACGGCGCGAGCGCCGCAGCGAATTCGGGTGCGGTTGTCATCGCGGGGTGCGTTGCAAGGGCCGGGCCAGTTGGGTTTTTGGCTGCCGGAATAACCCCAAAATACCCGTCACCCCGGACTTGTTCCGGGGTCCACCGTGCCGCGAGAAAAGCGGCTGGTGCGTGTGCGGAACAGTGGACCCCGGAACAAGTCCGGGGTGACGGATAGGGAAAGCGGGTGGCAGCCACCCTTGCCGCCCACCGGCAACATTGCCGGCCAACCGGCAAACCCTTGCCGCTTTGCCCCGCCCAAGGCGTGAAACCGGCTCCACAACCGCCCCTCAGCCGAATTGGCACGCCCTTTGCTGAGATACTCCCGCGCAATCAGGCGCAGGAGACGGCCGATGGCCAGCGACAGTCTTTTCGGGGTTCATGCAGCGGCACTCGAGGTGCGTTCGCAGCGCATGGGCCTGCTCGCCTCGAATATCGCCAATGCCTCGACGCCGGGGTTCAAGGCCCGCGACATCGACTTCCACACCGCGCTCGCCGCGGTCGAACAGGGCCAGGGCGATGACGGCTTCGCGGGCGCGATCAAATATCGCGTGCCGAGCCAGCCCTCGCTCGACGGCAACACCGTCGAGCTGTCGGCCGAGCAGACCGCCTTTGCCGAGAACGCCGTCGCCTATCAGACGACGCTCTCTTTCCTCAACGGGCGGATCAGCCAGATCACCCGCGCGCTGAAGGGGGAATAAGATGGCCGACAATCCCATGACGATCTTCCAGGTCGCCGGCCGCGCCATGTCGGCGCAGCTCGTGCGCATGAACACAACGGCCTCCAATCTGGCCAATGCCGGCGCGATCTCGTCGAGCGAGGCGAGCGCCTATCGCACGATGAAACCGGTGTTCCGCACCGAGTTCGATCGCGCCAGCGGCATGTCGACCGTCAATGTCGAGAGCGTGGTGACCGCGGGCGAAGGCCCGACCAAGATCTACGACCCGAGCCACCCGCTCGCCGACAAGGACGGCAATGTCTGGCAGTCGGGCGTCGATGAAACCCGCGAGATGGTCGACATGATGGAGACCGCGCGCAGCTACCAGAACAATGTCGAGGTGATGCAGACGGCCAAGTCGCTGATCCTCGATACCCTCAAGATGGGCCGCTGATCATGAGCACCTCGTTCGATACCACGCTGAGCAATCTCGGCATCAACACGACGACGGCGAACCAGGCGGTGGCCAATAGTTCGAGCGGCTCGACCACGCTCGGCCAGGCCGACTTCCTCAAGCTGATGACGGCGCAGCTCGCCAATCAGGATCCGTTCAATCCGGTCGACAACACCCAGATGGTCGCCCAGATGGCGCAATTCTCCAGCGTCACCGGCATCAGCCAGATGAACACCACGCTGTCGGCGATCGCCGCCAAGCTCGGCGGCACCAGCGCGACCGACGCGCTGTCCTATGTCGGCCGCACCGTGCTGACCGAAGGCGCCACCGCCTATCCGCGCACCACCGGCGGCATTGCCGGCGCGGTCGAGCTCGACAAGCCGGCCACCGACGTCAACGTCACGATCAGCGACGCCCATGGCGTCACGCTCAAGACCCTGTCGCTCGGCGCGCAGCCGGCCGGCACGGTGAGCTATGACTGGGACGGCACCACCAACAGCGGCGCCACCGCCGGCGCCGGGCCGTACAAGGTCAGTGTCGTCGCGCAGAATGGCGGCACCACCGTCACCAGCCGCAACCTGGTCTGGGCACCGGTCGAATCGATTTCCAACCCGTCCTCCGGCGCGCCGACTTTGTCGGTCACCGGGCTCGGTTCCATCGCCGTCAGCGCCGTTCGCCAGATCGGCTGATCTCTCACACAGACCCCCCACAGGAGCTAGTCCATGTCCTTCTACACGTCGCTCAGCGGCCTCCAGGCGGCCCAAACCGAGATGTCGACCATCTCGCACAACCTCGCCAACGTCTCGACCAACGGCTTCAAGAAGAGCCGCACCGATTTCGCCGACGTGATCGCCTCGAGCCTCGCCGCCGATCCGACCAAGGCGGTCGGCTCGGGCGCGGTGGTCAAGGCCAACCGCCAGCAGTTCACCGAGGGCGTGCTCAAGACGACCGGCTCGTCGCTCGATCTCGCCGTGACCGGTGACGGCTTCTTCGCGGTCAAGACCAACGGCACCAATTCGGCCGTCGCCTATACCCGCAACGGCAGCTTCCAGGTCGATCCGACGACGCACTATGTCGTCGACGCGCAGGGCAGCGCGCTGCAGGTCTATCCGGTCGACGCGCGGGGCAATGCCACCGCGACCGGCGCCGATGGCATGACCGGCCTCAAGCTGCCCGAAACCAGCGGCGTCCCGGTCGCCACGTCGAACGTCGCGCTCGGCGTCAATCTGTCGACCAGCGCGACCATCCCGACCGCCGCGTTCGACCCGGCCGATCCGTCGAGCTACAATAATTCCGCCAGCACGACGGTGTTCGACTCGGCCGGCAAGGCGATGACGATGACCAACTATTTCGTCCGCGACAGCGCGGCGAACAGCTGGTCGGTCTATTCCTATGTCGGCGACCAGGCGCTCACCGTCGGCGGTTCGCCGGCACCGACCACCATGACCTTCGACAGCTCGGGCGCGATCACCTCGCCGGCCACGCCGGTCGCCTATGACAGCTTCACGCCGGTCACCGGCGGCGCGGCGCAGACCGTCGCGCTCGACCTTTCCGGCTCGACCTCGCGTTCGACGACCTTCTCGGTCGCCTCGCGCAGCCAGGACGGCAAGTCGGTCGGCGAACTCGCCGGCGTGACGGTCGACGAATCGGGTGTGGTCAAGGCCAGCTTCTCGAACGGCGACACGATCGCGCTGGGCAAGGTGGCGCTCGCCAACTTCGCCAACCCGACCGGCCTGCGCCAGCTCGGCAACAGCTATTGGTCGGCCAGCGGCATTTCCGGCCAGGCGACGATGGGCGGCGCCAACGAGAACGGCTTCGGCTCGCTGATGTCGGGAACGGTCGAGGGATCGAACGTCGATATCACCGAGGAACTGGTCGATCTGATCGCGGCGCAGCGCAACTTCCAGGCCAACGCCAAGGCGCTCGATACGGCGAACCAGATCTCGCAGACCATCTTCAACATCCGCAGCTGATCACGAGCGCGACCCGGAGCATCTGAATGGACAAGCTGGTCTACACCGCGGCGACAGGCCTCAAGGCGCACATGGCGGCGCAGGCCGCGATCGCCAACAACATGGCCAATGCCTCGACGATCGGCTTCCGCGCCGACCGTGTGGTGTTCGACCGGTTGCAGGTCAACGGCCAGGGCTTCGACACGCGCACGCCGGCGTCGGAGGAGGTGGTCGATGCCGACCGCCGGCCCGGCGCGATCATGCAGACCGGCCGCCCGCTCGACGTCGCCGTCACCGGCGATGCCTGGCTGGCGGTGCAGGCGACCGACGGGACCGAAGCCTATACCCGGCGGGGGGATCTCCAGATCTCCCCCACGGGCGTGCTGGAAACCGGCGACGGTTTCCCGGTGATGGGGTCGGGGGGCCCCATCACCGTGCCGCCGGCTTCGAGCATCGCGATCTCGGCCGACGGCTCGATCTCGATCGTCGCGCCGGGTGCCGACAAGACCCCGCAGGTGATCGACAAATTGAAGCTGGTCAGCCCCAAGGGCACGACCACGGTCAAGGGGCTCGACAATCTGCTCCATGTCCGCGGCGGTGGCGTGCTGCCCGAGGATCTCGACGCCAAGGTCGAGGGCGGGGCGCTCGAAGGCTCCAACGTCAACATGACCCAGGCGCTGGTCGACATGATCGAGAACCAGCGCAGCTACGAAGTCCAGGCCAACCTCATGAAGCAGGCCAAGGACATGGACGAGAGCGCCGCATCGCTGATGCGCGTGCAACAGGCATAAGGAAGAACAGCGATGACCAGCGCAGCCATGCATATCGCGCGCACCGGGCTCGATGCCCAGGACATGCGCATGCGCGTGATCTCGAACAACCTCGCCAACGTCAATACGACGGCCTACAAGCGCGACCGCGCAGCGTTCGAGACCCTGGCCTATCAGACGATCACCGCGCCGGGCGCCCCGAGCACCGCGGAAAGCAAATACGCCACCGGGCTCAACCTCGGCACCGGCGTGCGCATCCAGGGCACGGCGCGGATCGATACCCAGGGCGCGATGCAGACCACGGGCAACTCGCTCGACATGGCGCTCGACGGCGACGGCTATTTCCAGGTCCAGCTGCCGGGGGGGCAGCTGGGCTATACAAGGGCGGGCAATTTCTCGCGTTCGCCCGAAGGGCTGCTGGTCACCTCGGAAGGCTATCAGGTCCAGCCCGGCATCACCGTGCCTGAGGGCACGACGAGCATCACGGTCGGCACCGACGGCACCGTCTCGGCGTCGGTCGCCGGCCAGACCACCCCGACCCAGGTCGGCCAGATCCAGGTCGCCAGCTTCGCCAATTCGGCCGGGCTGCAGTCGACCGGCGACAATTACCTGGTCGAGACCGCGGCCTCGGGCGCGGCCAATCTCGGCATCGCCGGGCAGGACGGACGCGGCAACATCCGCCAGGGCATGCTCGAATCGTCGAACGTCAACGTCGTCGAGGAGCTGGTCGACATGATCGAGTGCCAGCGCGCCTATGAGGTGAACTCGAAGATGATCACCGCGACCGACGACATGCTCAAATATGTCAACCAGAACATCTGAGGTGGGTGTGAACAGCAAATACCTCATCGGCGGCGCCGCGTTCGCCCTGCTCGCCGGCGCCGTCGCGCCGCGCGCCGAGGCGAGCCTGTTCGGCAAGAAGCGGCCGCCGGTCGACTTCTCGGCCGCGCAGCCCGAGCCGACCCCGCCGCCGGCCGTCGCCAACGGCTCGATCTTCCAGGCCGAGGCCGGCTATGCCGCGCTGTACGAAGGGTCGCGCGCGCGCCGCGTCGGCGATCCGCTGACCATCGTGCTGGTGGAAAAGACCGCCGCCTCCAAATCGGCCAGCTCCAATCTCGATTCGGGCGGTGGGCTGAGCATTACGCCGCCGTCGACCGGGTTGTTGTCGCTGTTCAAGCCGAGCGACGCCTCGGCCAGCACGTCACGCAACTTCAAGGGCACCGGCGCCACCGACCAGGCCAATTCGCTGACCGGTGAGGTCAGCGTGACGGTCGCCAAGGTGTTCCCCAACGGCACCATGCTGGTGCAGGGGCAGAAGCGCGTGACGCTCAACCGCGGCGACGAGTTCGTCCAGATTCGCGGGCTGATCCGTGTCGCCGATATCGACGCCGATAATCGCGTGCTGTCGACCCGCGTGGCCGATGCGCAGATCGCCTATACCGGCAAGGGCGACGTCGCCCGCGCCAGCCGCCAGGGCTGGCTCGGCCGCTTCTTCTCCGTCGTCAGCCCGTTTTAAGGACAAGCGCTCATGTTTCGCTTCCTCGCCGCTTGCCTTGCCGCCTGCCTCGTCGCCGGTCCCGCTTACGCGGATCGCATCAAGGATCTCGGTGGTTTTCAGGGTATCCGCAGCAACCAGCTGACCGGCTACGGCATCGTGGTGGGCTTGCCCGGCACGGGTGACGACAATCTCGAATATACCATCCAGTCGATGAAGGCGGTCGCCTCGCGCTTCGGCCTGCAATTGCCGCCAAGCGTCAATCCGGGGTTGAAGAACGCCGCCGTGGTGATGATCACCGCCGAGCTGCCGGCCTTCGCCAAGCCGGGCCAGAAGCTCGACATCACCGTCGCCTCGATGGGCAAGGCCAAGTCCTTGCGCGGCGGCGCGCTGATCATGACGCCGCTGCTCGGTGCCGATGGGCAGATCTATGCCATGGCGCAGGGCAACCTTGCGGTCGGCGGCCTCGGCGCCGAGGGCAAGGACGGCTCGCAGATCGTCGTCAACATCCCTTCCGCCGGCCGCATCCCCGAAGGGGCGACGGTCGAGCGCGCGGTCGCCACCGGCTTCGAGACCAGCCCGGTGCTGACCTACAATCTGTCGCATTCCGATTTCACCACCGCGCAGAATGT
>Ga0207703_10000496_pt1 | contig 40852 bp, 39 predicted proteins | sample KBSSwiS12_FD_184304 | JGI IMG/M metagenome (GOLD analysis project Ga0207703, IMG submission 184304) | Switchgrass rhizosphere microbial communities from Kellogg Biological Station, Michigan, USA - KBS Switchgrass S1-2 (SPAdes) (version 2) | ecosystem: Host-associated > Plants > Roots >... | reverse complement strand
ACTCAAACCGGCGCCCGATGATCATCTTCAGAATGAGATGGTCTGTGCTGCCGGTCAGGCCAATGCCGACGCCGAAATTGAATTCCCATTTAGGCGAAATGTTGAGATCAATCGCCGGAAAGATCTGATGCTGCTGCTCGCTCTTTGGGTCGAACTTGTGAAGTGGCCCAAGCCCGCCGTAGTACTCGATACCGACGTCGACCTTCTTCGTGGCTGAATATGCGACTTTGAAAGCGGGAGCGAATTCGAACCCGCGTTTGGTTCCGGGTCCGCTTAACGCTCGTTCGAGCGCCGGATTGAATGACAGATACCACTTGCCTAATTCCTTATCGATGATCGGACGAATTTCCCAGCTCCACTGATCTTCGGAATATTGTCGACGCACCCATCCGATCTCCTGCGACAGGCTGACGCCCACCGGCCACTTCCATTTCGGGGGCACCCGAAAGCGCGGCCGAATATGCGTGCCGACAAAATCCCAACCGTTACCATTGCGGGCGCTCATGAAAAGATAGAAACCAGTTTCGAACCAATCGTTGAAGCCATGGGTTACTTCGATCGTTTCGTGCCACGCATGATTTGTCGGCAGAGTGCCGTCATCAGTTTTCTTCGCGCCTTTTGCCGTGAAGTTATTGTGCAGCTCAACCATGGTGACGCCGCGCGGAACTGTCTCAGAGCCGTAAACCTGGATTTCGTAGTTGTCCTGCGCGAAAACCGAAAGGCTGCAGGTAAAGAGAAGGAGAAAAGCGCCGAAGAACAAATGGTGTGTTCGGATTCGCAGGATCGTAATCTTCACCGGGCTAGCGATAACGAGCGCGCGCATTCTACAACATAGAACGCCATTTGAGAGAGATCGGTTACTTGCTGTACGCTTCGGCGAATTGATGAGCGACCACGAACGCAATATCTACGAACTGTTGCAAGCGCGAGTCTCGTCTGCGTCCGACATGCCGTTTCTTTTTTCGGAAGCAGACGGGCGCAAATTCACTTACGTCGAGTTTCAAGCGGCTGTCGATCGCGCCGCGGCGATGCTGGCATTTCACGGAATCGGCAAAGGCGACGTGGTCAGTCTGCTGATGCCGAACAGCGTGGAATACATCATCGGTTATTTTGCGTGCTGGAAGCTCGGCGCGCTCGCCGGACCAGTGAATTCGCTTTTGAAAGAGCACGAGATTGAATTCGTGATGAACAACTCAGAAGCGAAAGCTATTTTGGTGCATTCAGATTTTCAACCTGTCATTGAGAAACTAAGATCACAACTTTCACATTTGCAGTCCGTGATTAGTTTTGATGATGAAGCAGAAGCGTGTCCGAGGCCCGACCGCGAGGGAGGGCAAGTTGCAGAGGCGGCCCTCCCTCGCGGTCGGGCTTCTGACACGATCACTCCCGACGACGATGCGATCATCATCTACACGTCAGGCACGACTGGAAAACCGAAGGGCTGTCTGCTCACGCACGGCAACATCATCGCGAACGCAAGACAAATAAGTCAGTGGCTCAACTTCACGGAGAACGATCGGCTGCTGACGATCATGCCACTGTTTCACATGAATGCTGTGTCTGTGACGACGATGTCGGCTCTATACGCCGGTGGCTCGACTGTCGTCAGTCCGAAATTCTCAGCCTCGAAATTCTGGAACATCGTCTCTGACTACCAAGTTACTTCGTTTGGGTCAGTCGCGACGATGCTCTCCATGCTTTTGCACACATATCCGGATGGCGTGCCGGCCGGATTGCGGACCGATCAGCTTCGCTTCGCCATGTGCGGGTCGGCGCCGGTGCCCGCGGAAGTGATGAAGAAATTCGAAGAGACTTTCAACTGTCCGGTGATTGAAGGTTACGGCCTGTCAGAATCCACTTGTCGTTCGACTTTTAATCCGACGGATGAGCGGCGGCGCGCTGGTTCATGTGGTCTGCCGATCGGAAATGAAATGAAGATCGTCGATGACGATGATAACGAGGTCCCGACCGGCGAACTCGGCGAGATCGTCCTGCGTGGAGAGAACATTCTGAAGGGGTACTTCAAGAATCCTGAAGCGACTGAGAAGGCTTTTCGCGGCGGCTGGTTCCACACCGGCGACGTCGGTTATCGGGACAAAGAAGGGTTCTTCTTTATCGTCGATCGCAAAACCGACATGATCATTCGCGGCGGCGAAAACATCTATCCGCGCGAAATCGACGAAGTGCTTTACAAGCATCCTGCCGTCGCGGCTGCCGCCACGATCGGTGTTCCCGATCAACTGTATGGCGAGGAAGTCGCTGCCTTCATTGTCTTGAAGGACGGCGCAAAGGTGACCGGCGCGGAATTAATCGACTACTGCAAGACTGAACTCGCCGATTACAAATGTCCGAAGACAATTCGGATCGTCAAAGACATTCCCAAAGGCCCCACCGGCAAGCTGTTAAAAAGGGAATTAGCGAAGACGTTTTCCTCTGACTAGAAAAAGGCGACGCAACGCTGCGTCGCCTTTTTCATTGCCACTTCGATTCGGCTTCAGACTTGCCGCAGTCGTCTCACGTCGGTTTGTCTCGGACTTCCCAGGCGATCGACGACCCACGCGCCGATCAACCAGAGGGCGCACACGCTCACCATCACCAACGAAAACCATTGGCCGTACACACCTTCAGGTGAGAATTTCTCAGTGGCGGCGTGAATGGCTTCGCTATTCGGCAGGATGCCGGCTTCGGAAAATTCGTGAAAGGAATAAATAGCCACCTGAATCATAAAGAGCACGAGAAAAATTCCGGTGACTTGAAAGAAGCGGCGCACGTTGATCAAATGCCCAAAGCGTCCCCAGGCCCAAGCCATGCTCACGGCTGCAGCTAATCCAAGCAGCGCGCCCCAAACCAAACGCGGGCTGCGGACCTGTAAGAGCATCAGCGCGGTCTCCATGCCTTCGCGAGTAATCGTCAGAGCGGTGAAGAGAAATACACCGGCGAATGCCAACCAGCCGGCCCGGGTCGACACACGAGTGAGACGACCCTCCATGTGCTGCTTCAATCTTGGGCCGGTTCGCCACATGTAGATCACCAGCGACAGCACCATGACAATTGCGATCACGCCGAGTACGCCTTCGCGCAACGCTTCATTCCCGAGAAAGCCGGCGAACGTCGGCCCAACCGCGCGCTCAATCATTTCGCTGCTGCCGGTTTGCATCTTGAAGAGCAGGTAACCGAGCCCGGCGCTAATTGTGACGCCCGCAGCAATCGCCGCGTAAACGGCCGAGGTAAGTTGCGGGCGTCCGGATTTGCGCAAGTAAGCGAGGATCACCGCGACCAGAAGAAATGATTCAAATCCCTCGCGGAGAATGATGATGAAAGATTGCAGCACTGAAGAACCCTTTGAAGACGAAAATACTGCGCGGCTGGCGAGCCGCGCTCAAGCAGTATTGCTCAAATTGAAAATGATTGTCAATTTCGGAGTTACAACTGGTTTAGGCTTCATACCGCGTCCTGGCTCAGCCGGAACGATTGCCTCGGAATTCCTTGTGCTGGCCGTTAGTTTTCGGCGAGAAACTCGCGAATCAACTTCTGTTCTTTCTCGTCTTTGATCCGAGTGAAGAGCTTCGTGCCGAGCTTGTTGATAGTCGCTGGTTTGTCGAACGGCAACTTGTCGTAGACCTGTCCGCCCTGGAAATGACACGGCTGACAACGCGCCTGGAAGATAGGCTTGATCTGTTTGTCGAAGTCGGGCCGCGCAGATGACGTGAGCGAGCTGTCTGCGCGCGCGATGGCCTTGCGGGTGTCCGAATGGCTAGCGAGAACCACCGCCAACACGATCATTCCCAGCGATAGAACCGTGAACACCGCGCGCATGGAATGAATGCTACACCCAATATCTTCGAGTTGGAATATTTTCGTGGGGAGTTAGATTTGTTGGCGACTCAGACTCTCAATTGCCGCTTTTCAGTTTGCGGAGGACGTAACTTACGACGGCATAGCCTGCAATGAAAGCAACGATGGCGCCGGCCACCATGAGGATTTGTGGGTGCCTGGTCACGCGCCACCTCCATCCGCGCGCTGCGCCACTGCCAACGCGAACGTGGCGAGTTCTACGCCCGGACAATCAGGACACGCGCCCGTCTTCATGAAGAATTGTTCGCCGCATCTCGGGCAATATGAGCCCGCATCGTCTCGACGCTCGGGCACCTCGAAGAAGTCCCCCGAGCTCAGAGAAACAGAATGCCTCACGTATTCCATGCACAAACTCAACTGGGTGTCAGCGGCCCATTTTATTATCTCGGTCGAAGTGGCATCTGCCGCGTTGTAAGCTAAAGGATGCCGCAGATCGAGAATGAGTTTTTGCGCGAATGTTCTGGTTGACGATCCGGTTAGTAAGTCTGCGAGAACAACTGGACTGTAGCGGCCCAAAGCGTTTCTGGTCAGGAAATCGGCGGCCCTAATTGCTGCCGGAGGGCACAGTATCATTTTAAGGAAATTCTCGACCCGCGTGGTCGACTCAGAGGGATAAAGAGCCCGGTGGGCAAAATACGTCATCAACGAGATTTGGAGTGTGACCAGGATCGCAAGGCCCGCCAGCGGAAAAAACATTTCGATTAATCCAAACCAGAGAACGATCAGCGGTGAGACCACAAAAAGAAGAACAAATAATAAGCAGCAGAGTGATCGAATCGGTTTCGCCAGGTCTTCAGTGCGCGCGAAAAGCTTTTGCGCGGCGTCAACGTCGAAACTATCGCGCAAGTACGACATCAAAATATCATGACGCTTTTCCGCGCTCGTGCTTCGCATACGATCGAGAAGTCCCGAAATTTCTTTTGCCTGGGCTTTTGACGCGCAATTTGAAAATCGCTCACCGTTAATCAAAAGACGACTGCCATCTGTACTGACCTGGCGAAGTTCGTCAAATGTGACTGACGGATCTGCCGACGGTTTTCGGCCCAGCCGAAAGAGGGTCTGAATATTGAAAGCACAAATCCCGTTTGGCGAAATCGATACTGGCGACAAGTGCGCAAGATAGAGACGACCCAGCGGCGGCACTGGGTTCACGAGCGCGAAGCTGCCACGATCATTGCCAATCCAGAAATCAGCAACCACGATGCGCCAGCGTTTACACCACGGCGAAATAAAACCGACCGACTGATTTCTAATCCAAATTAGGCAATCCGCGAAGTAGATCACCCAAAGGGCCAGTAGCAGCAACTCGCCATCGGTCATGTTCAGATTTGCGCTTCCGGTTTTTCTTTCGAGAAGAATCGTTTGATCGACGCGAGCAGCTTTTTAAAGAATGCGCTCAAGCCGATGGCCCCGGCCACGATTAGTTTCCACAGCCACTTCAGCGCACCCGATTTCACCAGCACCGCGGTAGTTCCGCCGGCGATTAAACCGGTGAGGCCGTATTCGGCGATCTTATCTCCGGCGCGAAACTCGGAATATTTTCGGCCCGTTTTAAAGTCAAAGCCCGCGAGCATAGTCTTGAATTTCGGCAAGGTTTCGGTGAGCGTTTCGGGTGTTGCCACCAGCATAACTTCCATCACGCCCTCGCGGCCCAACAAACGCGTGTTGTAATTGATCACGGGATAGCCCTCGCTTTCACCGCGGACAGCCCACTCCAGATTGTGACTTGACTCATCATAGTGCGGCTTTTGTTCCCAGCCGACGATCGTCATCGGCGACCAGCCACGTTTCAATCTCTCCTGATTGCCCGCCTCAGTGGCGTCCTTGATTGATTGCAGCAAGGCGTCGGCATCGAGGGAATTTTTTTCGTCATCGCGAACATATCCGACAGCGTCAAATTCGAATACCGCGAACCAATCTTCTCCGGCAGGCGCAAAGTAGCCCAACTCTTTACCGCTGGTCGGATTATGGATCGCGTCCATAATCAGGCGCGTGTCGTTGCCGTCCGCGAACACATAGCCGGCCGGCACGCGCAGCTCGGCCACTGAACCGAGATCGCCGAGCGCAGGCCCTTTCTGCCATTTGACGCCGGGGATTTCTGTCGACTGTTCAACCGGTGACGGTGTCGGGGCCGCCTTCTTCTTTCGTGTTTGGGCGGTGACGGCGACAACGGCAGTGCCTGCGATCATAAGCGCGATTAGTCGGCGAAAAGTCATAAGGAAATCTCCTGCGGATAGGGGTTAGTAATGAGGTGAGAGAAATCATAGCGTGCCGAAGGGCAGCGGCCTGCTAATCGTCTTATATGCTTTGAGTTCCGCCCGAGTCAAGAAAAATGCGTAGCCGGTAGGCGATTGTACTCGGTTGCGGTTTGGCGTCCCGTACGGGAGTCGAACCCGTGTCGCCGCCGTGAAAGGGCGGTGTCCTAGGCCACTAGACGAACGGGACGCATAGGATTTTTTTGGTGTGGAGTGCGAAGCAGTTAAGTTAGCTTAGCGTTGCAGCAGTGTCAAACGACTGTTGGCGCATGCGTTCGATTAATTTTCGAAGTGCGTGAGGTTCATTTTCTTCGCTGAAAACAAAACGTAACGCAAAGCCCATGTCCTCAACCGCGTACACAACATCGCCCCAGGCGAAGACCAGGTGATTCCCAAAATCTATTTCCAGACGAATCAACTCGCCGGTCTTAGCCGCACGTGGCGATAACAGAAAACATCCGCTGCCACTCAGGTCGCACACGGTCCCGCGGCCGCGTGTCAGCAAACTCTCCCAGCGCACGGGCAGGTTGAGCAAAAACCTTTCGTGCTGACGTCGTTCTTGCATAGCTGGAAGTTGTTATAATCTCTTGGTCGTGATCAGCAGTCAAAACATTTTCGTTACTTTAACACAGGAGAATTTAGCCCAATGACTAATCGCCGGATCGTTTTCGCGGCCTTGTTAGTTCTTTGCGCCAGCGCCGTTGCTTTTGCACAACACGATGTTGGTGGCGGCTCGACGGTAGCCGGAGGGTCGACAGATTCGAGCCGCGGGACGCCTCGAGTTCGTCGCGCGCCGGCTGCTCCCACACGACGGCCCCGCCCCGCAACGCCGGCGCGACGCGGCGCTACGGCGGAACAATTGAACCAGCAGGGCGACGCGCTATTCGAAGAGCAAAGCTATGACGACGCGCTGGACGCATACACAAAGGCTGTTCAGCTTAAACCGATCGCTTCTGCGTTTTATCACATCGGATGGATCTCCAATGACCGCGAAGATTACGATTCGGCTTTGACGGCTTTGCAGCAGTCGGTCCGCCTTAACCCGAATTACGCAACTGCGTTCGATGAACTTGGCTTCAGTTATCGGAACCTTAAGCGCTATGACGAAGCTTTTCTTGCTTATCGCAAAGCCATTTCCCTCGATCCGAGTTACGCGAAAGCCTTCTACGACATGGGCTGGACATATAGCGATGTGAAGCGTTATGCCGAGGCTTTGCAACCGTTGAATCAAGCTATCTCGCTCAAGCCCGATTACGCCGAAGCGTACAACGAACTTGGTTACGCCTATCGCAAGCTGAAGAGATCGCAGGAAGCCATCAGCGCCTATCGCCGCGCAGTCAGTTTGAAGGATGACTATGCCAGCGCGTATTTCGGTTTGGGCGACATTTACTTTTACGACACAAACCAATATCGCGAAGCGGCTCAGGCCTACAGCAGCGCTTTGGCAATCAAGCCGGACAACGCCACCGCGGCGTATAACCTTGGCTGGTCTTACAACGATCTGAAGCAATATCAGCAGGCCATCAGCGCGCTTGAGAAAGCCGTCAGTCTGAAATCCGATTACGCCGAAGCGTATGACGAACTTGGTTATGCGTATCGAGCGGTGGATCGTTTTGACGATGCCCTGCGCGCATTCAACCGCGCCATCAGTTTGAAACCTGATTATGCGCAGCCGCGTTTTCGTCTTGGTGAACTGTACTTCGACAACTTGAATCGCTATGAGGAGGCGATCGACGCCTACGAATCAGCGCTGCGAATCCAGCCCAACAATGCCGTCGCGAATTACCGAGTCGGCTGGTCATACAATGACTTGAAACGCTATTCCGAGGCGATTCCTTTTTTGCGCGAAGCGGTTCGTCTAAAGCCTGAATATGCCGAAGCATTCAACGAACTCGGTTTTGCTTACCGCAACATCCAGCGTTACAACGAGGCCGTGGTCAGCTTCAAAGAAGCCGCGCGCATCCAGCCTGACTATGGATTGGCCTACTACAATCTTGGGATCACTTACGTCAACATGAGGAACAAGAACGGCGCGATGGAGCAGTATCGCATCCTGCAACGCATCGATCCGCAGAGGGCGGCGAAGCTCTACGCTGAGATCAAGTAGTGCCCACCGCGATCATTCACCATCCAGTTTTCGCCAAGCACGATACCGGGCCGGGTCATCCCGAGCGCCCGGAACGCTATAACGTCGTGATGGATGCGTTGCGGAGCGACACAGATCTTTGGTCGAAGGTCGTTGAGATCGAAGCAGACGAAGCTCGTCGCACGGAAATCCAGGCCTGTCATTCGCCACAGCACTTCAAGCACGTTGAGCGAGCAGTGAATGAAGGCGCTAGTTATCTCGACGCGGACACAACGATTTCAGTTTATTCGCTGGAAGCGGCTTTGCGCGGCGCGGGCGCGGCCTGTCGCGCTGTCGACGCCATCATGGAAGGCGGCGTGCAGAACGCTTTCGTGCCGGTGCGGCCGCCCGGTCATCACGCGACGCCCGATCGAGCAATGGGCTTCTGCCTCTTCAACAATGTCGGAGTCGCCGCGCGCTATGCGCAGTCGCGTCACAAAGAAATCGAGCGCGTCGCGATCATCGACTGGGACGTGCATCATGGCAACGGCACGCAGGGGATTTTCTACGACGACCCTTCGGTCTTTTACTTCTCGATGCATCAGTATCCCTGGTATCCGGGCACCGGCACGCGCGAAGAAACCGGTCATGGCCGCGGCCGCGGCACCACCTTGAATGTGCCGTTGCGAGCGATGACGCCGACGACTGAGCAGCGGCGCGCTTTTGAGACGGCAATCGGCGATATCGCGGCAAAGTTCACGCCTGATTTGATCATGATCTCCGCCGGCTTTGACGCCCACCTAGGCGATCCACTCGGACAACTACTGCTGACCGACGCCGATTTTGTACAGATGACGCGCGTCTTAAAAGAATGGGCGAATGAGGCCTGCAACGGACGAATTGTTTCGTGTATGGAAGGCGGCTACAACCTCGAAACTTTGGGCGAAACTGTCCGGGCGCATGTCACCGAACTTGAAGCACCCTAAGGCTTTGCGAATTTCCTGTACAGTTCCCGCCGCCAAGAGTACACTCTGCCCACGTAGTTCAGATAACCCACGGGAGAAGCCCATGCCAGATCAGGAAATTACTTGTGCCGAATGCGGAACTACCTTTCCTTTTACTGAACGAGAGCAGGATTACTATCGCGAACGAGGACTAACACATCCCAAACGCTGCAAGCCCTGCCGCGACGCGCGCCGCCAGAACTTTGGCGGTCAGCGACAAGGCGGAGGTGGTGGCGGCGGAGAGCGCGAACGCCACGACATCGTTTGCGATCAATGCGGTAAGAGCGACAGCGTGCCCTTCAAACCTCAGGCCGGCCGGCCGGTTCTGTGTGGTGAATGTTTTGCCGCAAGTCGACAGCGCGGCAACTGATCACGCCCAATAATTTAGTTTGGTCTTTTTGAGCCCCTGACGGTCGGCTTCTGCGTTGCGTTACGCCGCCGCCGTCACAATCACGGCTTTCAACCCCAACAAATCTGAAAAGTCTTTGGTATAGACGGCTTCGATGCGGCGCGCCTCGGCGATTGTCTCGACCAACTCATCACTGGACACAAAGCCATCGCTGATGCCGGCGACGGCCCAGAGCGGCACGTGCGAGGCAATCTTCAGCAGGTCTTCAACGGACCTTAGGTATTGCTCCTTGGTCTGAACTGTGGCAGCGAATCGATTTTGCGGGATGGTGTCGAGCGAAGTCCTACTCTGTCGTAGCCACTCTTCGCGCCATGAAATTACCCGAGTGTTGCGGCTGTCGGTGGCGCGCGGTGGATGCGGCAAGCGCAGAAACAGTAAGTCGGTGTCGTAAGTCTCAGCGAGAAAACTACGCGCGCTCTGATTTGTGCTGATGTTTCGTTGTCGATTGTTCACGGGCGGTGGCAGCGAGCGCCACAGCCGGCGAAACACGTTTGTCAGCGACAGCGGTTGGCGCAGGTCGCGGGTTTCGAGATTAAATGAAAAAACGTAATCGCCGACGGCCATCCCGAGTGTGAGTGCCAGCGCACGCTTGTATTGTGATTGAAGCTTTTCAATGTTTGCGCGCACATTGTCGAACCACCACGCGTCAGTTTCATTGAACCACGACACCAGCGACGCGTTTCTAAAGAAGTTTCCCGGGACGTACGCGTCCGCGAGTATCAGTTCGACGTCATCTTCAGTCAGCACTTCGGAATTATTTTCGATAAAGGCCATTGATTTGGTCCAGGCCCACTCTGCCGGATCGTTCGCGGCGACCCGCACATCCCATCGTTTAAGATAATGCCCAAGATCGGGTTCGCCGGTCAGCGGTAATCCCGCTGACTTGAACTTCAAGCGCCGTAGAACGTTCAGCTCGAATCCGAGCCAACTCATACTGCCGGTATTTAGATTAACTTGCGATTGCATAGAAAGTCAGAGCCGCGCCGTCGGACTACTGTTCCGGTTCGGTCGGCATTACATTCCCAACTGATCGATCCGGCCCATCAACTCATCTGCGATGCTCGATAGATCCGGTGGCGCAGCTTCGACGTAATAGCTGGTCAGCTCCTTGAACGGCTCAAGTGAAAGCAGGACCTTCACCACGCTCGGATCGAATTCAACGCCAATCCACTCGAGCAGATGTGCGCGCGCTTGCTTTTCGGAAAGCGCCGGGCGAAATGGCCGCTCGTCGGTCAATGCCGCATACGCATCGGCGACGTGCAGAATGCGCGCGCCCAAAGGAATCTGCTCAAAGCGCAGGCCATCCGGATAGCCGCTGCCGTTCCACCATTCGTGATGCCACCGCACGAGCAATTGCGCGCCGCGATCCGCGCCGGCTTCGGCCGCCTGGTGCTCGCCCAAAAGCGGATGTCTCGCCAGATCAATTCGTTCGTCATCGCTCAACGAACCATCGCGATGAATATAATCACGCGACATTGCTGCTTCGCCGAGATCATGCGCCAGTGCGGCAACGCGCAGGGACAGGCGGTCGCGCGGGCCGAGATGGAAAGATTTTCCGATTCCGTCGGCGATCGCCGCGACGCGCGCAGCGTGCGGATGCGCGTAGCGTTCAAAGCGATCGGTTTCCGCCGCGAGACTTTTAAAGATCTCGAGCGTGGCGTCGTGGCGATCGTCAATAGTTTCTATTACCGGCATTAATCCTCAGTCAGCGATCTAGTTCTTCAAAGTAGACAGAAGCTTTCTCGCAGCGTCGCTGTGCGGATCCGCAACCAGCGCCCTTTGCAGTTCGCCTTCGGCGCGGCGTCGCAAGCCGAGTGCCTTGTAGAGTTCCGCCAGAGCAATGCGATACGAGATGTTGTTCGGCTCGAGTGCGATCGCCGCTTGCAACTCAATCTCAGCAATCCGGCGCGTCTGCGGGTCGTTAATTAAGGCGCGACCATACTCAGCGCGGTAGCGCGCGCGACGCGGTTCCAGACTGGCCGCCTCCGCAAACAGCCGCAGCGCATGTTGTGGCTGATTTTCTTTCACGGCGGTCAAGCCTTTCTGAAAACTCGCTTCAGCGCGATCTTCATCGCCAATCTTTAGGGCATTCACTTTTGGCGCCAGCGTGGATGCAGCCCGCTCCGGCGGTTTGGTTGCTGCTCTTTGTGCCGCTAACTTGTCGTCATAGCTGGCCCGGTCAGACTGGTCGCGCAACACTTCGTATGCCCGTGCGATTCGAGCGAATGCAGAATCAATTTTCGATCGCAGAGCTTCGTCAGCCTGGTGAAAACGATCTGGATGATAGTTGCGCGCCAACCCGTGATATGCGTTTCGTACTTCATCGAAAGTCGCCGCGCGATCGATATTCAGCGTTTCATAATAATCTGCAGCGCGATCGATGCGCGCGAGAAACGCTTCAAGGCTTTCCGGTTCAGAAACTCGAGGCGACGCGCTAGTTTGTTTGCCTCGGTTAGTTGACGACGCCGCGCGTATCAACAGCCCGGCCGACCGCAAACCATAAATGGCGCGTAGCGTTTCTTCCTCAGGCATACCGCCCAGCGTCAACAATTCTTTGATTGAAATAGGCGCAGCGACGCGCGAAAGGACAAATGCCTCACCCGGAGAGAGACTCAAGGAGTGACCATTCTGCTGCGTGGTCTGTATTTGCTCGTCACGATCAGCCAGGTGCGCTCTGATATAGGCTGCGGGCAAATGGCGAGCCGATTCGAGTAAGAGCCGCGACGTGTCAACGCTGACTCTGAGATCGCCGGCGACTCGGACCCGCGCTTCAAATTGCCAATTGCCTTCGGTCCAGAGAAAGACAGTCCGCAAAATATCGGTCACGTGATTCGCGCGAACGACACTAACTTCCTCAGCCTTAATTGTGCCGTGCTTCGTTAAGTGAGCCAGAACCTGCTCGTCGTTTGCATCTGACGACAAACCGCCGAATGAACGTTCGTCGGCGGCTGCGGTTCTTTTAAGAAATTCACTCAGCCGGTGAGCGCGAATATTTGAAATTGCAAAGATGGTGCCGCCATCTTCGAAATAGATCACGGCCTTCGCGCGCCCGCGCGTCAGCCTCAGCGCTCCCGATCCAGAAGTTTGCTGGATGTCAGAAACCAGTTCGGCGAGTGATTTCTCAGCGAGGTTGCCTTCAGTAGCAGCAGTCATCATTGCGGTCCAACGCCGTTAGAATGATAGCGCACGGCTTATCCTGCGCGGAAGTTGGAAGGTGCACGCCGCTTTAGGCCTTCGGATGCGCTTTATCGTAAACCTCGATCAGCTTCTCCATGGAAACGTGCGTGTAGACCTGCGTGGTTGACAGGCGTGCGTGTCCGAGAAGCGCCTGGATGTCTCGAAGATCGGCGCCGCTGTCCAGCAGATGCGTGGCAAAAGAATGACGGAGCGCGTGCGGGCTGATGTCGTGAATGCCTGCGCACAGCCGTATGTACTTCTCAACCAGTCGACCCACGGAGCGCGTTGTCATGCGCGTCCCTTGATAGTTAAGGATCAACGGCTGCGCGTCGCGCTTGGTCGCGGGAGCGTTCATCAAGAATTTGTCGCGCACTGAGAGATAGTCGCGCAAAGCTTTCGCTGCCGGATCACCAAACGGCACGATCCGTTCTTTGCGGCGCTTGCCGAACACGCGCAGCAGCTTGTTATGGAAATCGATGTCACGCAGGTTAAGTTGCACTAACTCTGAGACGCGCACGCCCGTCGCGTAAAGCAATTCAAGAATGGCACGGTCACGTTTGCCAAAATCGGTTTCAGCGTCAGGCGTTTCAATGAAACGAACGGCGTCCTCGATCGAAAGATGCACCGGCAGTTTCTTCTCTTTGCGTGGCGTCGCGACGAGTTTAGCGGGATTTGATTCCACGACGCCCTCGCGCACCAGGAACTGAAAAAAAGTGCGTAATGCGGCAAGCTTGCGCGCAATGGAAGACTTCTTTTTGTGATCCGAGTGCAGGGAAGCAAGCCACTCGCGAATGGTGATGTGATCGATCTGTTTGATGTCGGGAACCAACGGCTTCGCAGCGGCTCGGCTTTTTCTTTGCGGTATGTCCGATTGTTTGGCCGGAGGAGTCAGATAATCAACGAACTGTTGCAGATCGCTTTCGTAATTGCGGAGCGTGTGCGCGCTTACATTGCGTTCGTAGCGTAAGTGATCGAGGAATTGGTTGAGCAACTCTGAAGTCATGATTAACCGTTACCAAGCCACGAGCGGCAGTGGGCGGATGCGAACATGATTATGCGAATGCTTTCTTATTTCTTGGTTGAGGGGCAGGATTCCCGACGCGTCGGGATTCAGTAACGGCTGCACTCTACACCCGATTTGATTTCTTGACCAGAAATCCTTTGCGGGCGCGGATGCGCACATCGGTTTTGGTTTTCACGCGCAGACTGATTTGGTGGTATCGCCCATCGCGCTTTTCCTCCGTCGGGTAGTAGCTCAGCACGTACTGTTGGGCGAGGTCAGCGGCGATTTGCGCAAAAGCATCGTCAAGATCGTCGACGGTCTTAGGAATGTAGACAGCGCCTCCGGTCTGCGCGGCGAACTGCTCCATGCGTCGCTCCGCCGCCAGCGCCCGAACGTTCGCATTTTCATACAGCCCAGTTTGGACGACGAAGATTTGGCAATCCTCGCCCATCAGCCTTTGCAGCGTCGCATCGAAATCATGATCGGTGCGACTGGTTGTATCTTGTCCGTCGGAAACAATCACGATGACGCGCCGGCCGCTGAATGGCTTGAGGTAAAGAAGCCCCGCGAAGATCCCATCGTACAGTGAGGTAGCCCCTTCCGGCCTGCCAAAGTTATCAATTGTTTGCTGCAACAGACGAACGTTATTGGTCATCGGCTGCGCGAGAGTAACGTCGGTTGAAACCGAAAAAATCGACGCCTGATCGACCGGCCGCAGGACGTTTTGAAAGAAGCGCACGGCTGCGTGTTTTTCAAAGTCACGCGCCGCGTCCAGGCTGCCGCTGTTGTCGAATAACATCACGAGCTGGACTGGCGTTTCAGAGCGTGCAATGTCACCAATTGAGCTGATCTGTCCGTCGATCCGCAACTCGAAGTCTTCCACTGTCAGATTTGTGACCGCCACTCCGCGACTATCCACGATTGTCGCCGGTACCGGCACGAGATTTGAGCTGACGCGCACGACCTCGTCAGGCTCGTCCGAATTCATGTTCGATGGATCGGCTATTGGCGTATGGATGTTGCGCGGATCGGGTTTGTTTGCGTTCGCTGTCTTCGGATCTTTCTGCCGGCCGGATTGTGAACGAATGGTTAGAGGCGCGATCAACAGCAACAGTGCAATGCCGACACTGATGGTGTTTGAGAGATACCGGGGGCGATTTGCAAAGATTTGCATACAAGCTAATGAGTCGCTACCAACGCGGGTGGCGCAACGCTTTGCAGCCACTCCGTCCATTCTTCCAAAGCCAGTCTCACTTGTAACAGATGGCGATCCCGTTTGCGCCGGACGCTGCGTGCCTGCTCACGTGATAACGGTTCGAGCAGCGCGAACGTGATGTTTACCGGCTGATAATTTTTCGTCTCTGCGCTGGAAACGTATCGGGCCAGGGCCCCAATTGCACTACGCGCGGGCGCGATCAGAAGTTCTTCATCATTAAGCAGCCGCGCCGCGTTTCTCCCCGCCAGCCATCCCATCGCAACCGATTCCACGTAACCTTCGACGCCGGTGATCTGTCCGGCAAAGAAGATATTTGGATGCGCGCGCATCTGCATGGTTGGCTGCAACACGCGCGGCCCGTGAATGTAAGTGTTGCGATGGATCTGTCCAAACTGCAGAAACTCTGCGCGCTCGAGGCCGGGAATCAGACGCAATACGCGCGCTTGTTCGCCGTAGCGCAAGTGGTTTTGAAAGCCGACCATGCTGTAGGCATCGGCCATGAGGTTCTCCTGTCGCAGTTGCACGGCGGCAAATGGTTCGCGCCCGGTGCGCGGATCGACGAGACCGACGGGCTTCATTGGTCCGAATCGCAGCGTGTCGACTCCACGCCGCGCGAGCTCTTCAATCGGCAAGCATGCTTCGAACCAACGCGTCGCCTCGAATCGTTGCAATGGGACACTGTTCGCACCGGTAAGTTCGCGATAGAAGACTGCGTACTCATCTTCATTCAGCGGGCAGTTGAGATAATCGTCGCCACCTTTGCCGTAGCGCGCGGCCCGGAAGGCGACAGCTTGATCGATTGAGTCGGCAGCCAGGATGGGCGCGATTGCATCGTAGAAATAAAGTTGATCATCACCCGTCAGGCGCATTATCGCTTGTGTCAGCGAGTCAGATGTGAGCGGACCAGTGGCGATAACCGAAACGTTTTCCGTTGGTACAGAAGCTACCTCTTCGCGCACTACGTCGATGTTGGGGTGAGACTCGATTTCCGCGGTGATGTAATCCGCGAATTGTTGTCGATCGACGGCGAGAGCTGCGCCGGCCGGAACCTTTGTGTGCGCGGCTGCGCGCATCACCAGCGAATTTCCCAGCCGTAGCTCTTCTTTCAAAAGGTGTGAAGCGCTGCCCGGCTCGTCGGATTTCAGCGAATTCGAGCAGACGATCTCGGCGAGCTTATCTGTGCGATGCGCCGGCGTTTGTTGTACCGGCCGCATTTCAAAGAGTTTGACGGGCGTACCCGCGTTGGCCGCCTGCCAAGCAGCTTCCACACCCGCCAAGCCGCCGCCGATGACATTGATTTCGTTCATTCTTCGGGTTTAAGAATTTATCCGCAGATTACACAGAAAAAAATTAACCACAAAGGCACGAAGACACAAAGAACAATTACAGTCTTTGTGTGCACTTTGTGTCTTTGTGGTTAGAGTCTTTCAGTGTCTGTCTCTGTAATCTGTGCAACTGCGGATAAATCTACCGTCCCTCCGCCTTGACCTGAATTTCCGCGATTCGTATAGTCAAACCTTCGAAACGGGCCGGCTTAGCTCAGTTGGTAGAGCGTCTGATTCGTAATTAGAAGGTCATCGGTTCAAATCCGATAGCCGGCTCCATCGCTTCAACGATTTCGAAATCAGTCTAAGACCCGTCGCAGGCGACCGCAAGGTTGCCTGTTTCTATTACCGCCCTTCACGAACATGCTGTCACGCCAACAAAGCGAAGCTTACGACCGCGATGGGTTCCTGATACTCGAAGAGTTTGTTTCTGACAGAGACTGCGATCGTTTGCGTGAACGTGCCGACGAATTGGTGCGCCATTTCGATCCGAGCGGAGTCGTTTCGATTTTCTCAACTCACCAACAGACGCGCACCAGCGACGATTACTTCTTGGAATCAGGGGACAAGATTCGGTTTTTCTTTGAAGAGAACGCCTTCAACGCTGACGGCAATCCGCGGCAACCGAAACAGCGTTCAATTAACAAGATTGGGCATGCGCTTCACGATCTCGATTCAGTCTTCGATGAGTTTTCGCGGCGAGCGGACATCAACGAGTTGGTAAATGACTTGGGAATCAGCGATCCGCTGCTGCTGCAATCGATGTACATATTCAAGCAGCCGAAAATTGGCGGTGAAGTCACTTGCCATCAGGACGCAACTTTTCTTTTTACTCAACCGCTGCGGATGGTTGGTCTCTGGTTCGCGCTCGAAGACGCGACAATTGAGAACGGATGCTTGTGGGCAATTCCCGGCGCACACAAAGAGGGATTGAAGTCGCGCTTCGTTCGCGCCGAGGCTGGCGGAACGCGTTTCGAAGTGATCGATGAATCACCTTGGCCGGAAGAAAATTTGCAGTTGCTTGAGGTCGAAAAGGGAAGTCTGATTGTTCTGCATCCGCTCCTGCCCCACCTCAGTCGCGAGAATCGCTCGCCGAAATCACGTCACGCCTACACGCTACATATCATCGACGGGTCGGTGGATTACCCGAAAGAGAATTGGTTACAGCGGTCGCGAGAGGTGCCGTTGCGGGGGTTTTGACTCTAGCTGTTTGCTTCGCGCCACTCGCGGAGCACGCTTTCATACCACGGCGTTTGAGTCGCGCCATGATAAATCCTCGAACCACCGGTGCCGAACAGCTCGGCAGGCTTTTCGACGTCTGCAATGCTTACGATGACATCTTCTGCGTCGTAGCTCTCATATTTTTCGTTAACTGCGGCGTTGATTTCTTCCAACGTGGCTCCGCTCCTCATCAGGCCCACGACCAGGTCGAACTTTCCGAGCTCACGATCGAGCCATTCATTGTAAGTCTGAACCAGATTTTGGCCTGTTTCCTGCACATAGCCTTCCAGCGAGACGTGTACAACCTCGCCGGCTCTAGCCCCAGTTGTCACCAGACAGATTTCGTGACCACACCCTGCCTCGATTGTTACGATCAAACCAGTGATTTGGTCATGGCTGATTTCAAAGTACTCCGACGTACTTTCGCTACCGTCACCACTCATGGCACGCAGGGTGGCAGCTTCCGTGTAGGGCTCTGCCGGTCGATAGCCCCTGACAGAGTGAGCTTCGAGCAGCCCATAATGCGGCCCCGCTACGCCGTTACCTACTTCGCGATAGAAAGCCCTCAGCTCTTCCGGAAAACGCGCGCCTAGCCAATCCTCGAACGTCGCGATGTCATCTTCAGTCAACGTATTATAGAGGTGATAGTCGTGATTCGATGCGCCAAAGACCTGGCGCTGCTTGTCGAGCGCGGCAAGTTGCTCGATCTTCTTCTTGGATTCTTCCCACATTGTCTTTGACTCGATGTTTTGGCGGCTACTCCACCGTCACCGACTTCGCCAAATTTCTCGGCTGGTCGACGTCGCATCCGCGACGCACAGCGATGTGATAAGCCAAGAGTTGCAGCGGAATGACCGACAGCAGTGGTGAGAGTAAGTCGCTCGATTCGGGGACTGAGATGACGTGATCGGAAACTACAGACGACATCGCGTCGCCTTCGGTCAGCACCGAGATCACGATGCCTTCACGCGCCTTTACTTCCACGATGTTCGAATGCGTTTTTTCGTAACGCAGTTCCGAAGAACGATTACCGGCCTCGCGCGTGTTGATGAACATCACCGGCAGCCGCTCATCGATTAGAGCGTTTGGACCATGTTTCATTTCGCCTGCCGGATAACCTTCGGCGTGGATGTACGAAATCTCTTTGAGCTTCAGTGCCCCTTCGAGGGCGATCGGAAAATTGATGCCGCGACCCAAATAAAGAAAGTCGGTGGCGCGGAAAAATTCACGCGACAACTCATCAATCGCGTCAGACTGATTCAGCAGGTGCTCCATCTTCACCGGCAATTCAGCGAGCTGACGCACATGCGCGAGACTCTCTTCGTCACTCAATGTTCCGCGTAATTGTCCGAGATAGAGTGCAAACAAATAAAGCGCGATCATTTGGGAAGTGAATGCCTTGGTTGATGCGACGCCGATTTCCGGTCCCGCGTGCGTCAGGATCGTGCCGTCGGCTTCACGCGTGATCATCGAGCCCTGCACGTTGCAAATCGAAAGGGCCTTAATGCCGCGCTCTTTCACTTCCCGCATCGCGGCGATTGTGTCCGCGGTTTCGCCGGATTGGGAAATCACCAGCAACAACGCGTTCTCGTCGAGAACGGGATCGCGGTAACGGAACTCTGAAGCGTAATCGACCTCCACATTGACGCGCGCGAGTTGCTCGATCATGTATTTGCCCGCGAGTCCGGCGTGCAAAGATGTTCCGCAGGCGGCGATCTTGATTGACGTGATGTTCTTGAACTCGGCCTCGCTGATATTCTTCATCTGATCGAGGAACACGCGTCCGGTTGCATGAGAGATGCGACCCTCGACAGTTTCGCGGACGGCTCGCGGCTGCTCGTAAATCTCTTTGAGCATGAAGTGCTTGAAGCCGCCCTTTTCAACTTGAATCGGGTCCCAGGTAATCCGTTGCTGCTCAGGCTTCACTTCTTTGCCGGAGAAATCAGTGACGCGAATACCGTCGCGCGTCATCACGGCAATCTCACCGTCGGCCAGAAAGAATACATCGCGCGTATGTTCGAGAATGGCGGGAACGTCTGACGCCACAAAGAATTCCTGATCGCCAACACCCATCACTACCGGCGGCCCTTGTCGCGCGGAAATAATCGTGTCCGGATAGTCTGCCGAGATAATTGACAGCGCAAAGATGCCGGTCAGACGCCGCACCGTTTCGCGAACAGCGGTTTCAAAATCCGCTCCGGTCTTCAGATATTCTTCGACCAGGTGCGAAACGACTTCCGTGTCCGTCTCAGTGACGAACTGGTGATCCTTTTGGCGCAACTCTTCTTTGAGTTTCAGATAGTTTTCGATGATACCGTTGTGTACGACGATCACGCGGCCCGTGCAGTCGCGATGCGGATGCGCATTTTCTTCGGTGGGACGGCCGTGTGTGGCCCAACGCGTGTGGCCGACTCCGTACGAACCGGAAATCGGACTCTCATTCAGGACTGCCTCGAGATTTCGGAGCTTGCCTTCGGCGCGCCGAATTTCCAGGTCGTGAGCTCCGTTCACAACAGCGATGCCGGCCGAATCGTAGCCGCGATATTCAAGCTTGCGCAGGCCATCGATAATCAATGGGACGACCGGTTTATTTCCAACGTATCCGACTATTCCACACATAAGATAGTAAGCAGTGCGCAGTAAGCAGCGAGCAGTTAAGAATTAAGAATCCGACTCTCGAACGAGTTTGCGTTTTACTTTTGCGGGCACGCCCGCGACCAGCGTATTGGGCGCCACGTCCTCGGTTACTACTGATCCGGCGCCGGTAACGGCACCGCTACCGACTCGCACCGGCGCGACCAACATCGTGTCGGAGCCAATGCGGACGTGATCCTCAATAACTGTCTGATGCTTGTTCTTACCGTCATAGTTACAGGTGACCGTGCCGGCGCCAATGTTTGTCTCTTCGCCAATCGTCGCGTCGCCAAGATACGTAAGATGCATACTCTTGGTGCCGCGTCCAATGTGCGACTTTTTCACTTCCACAAAATTTCCCACCACCGCACGCTCGTCCATGCGCGCGTTCATGCGTAGGTGAGCGAATGGTCCCACCGCGCAGTTGTCAGCAATTTGCGAGTCGAGCACCAGGCAATGATCCTTGATTGTGACTCGGTTTCCAATTTCGGAATTCGCGATCCGAGAGCCTTGATGAATCTCGCACGCCTCGCCAATTGTCGTTACGCCTTCGATATGCACATCGGGATGAATGATCGTATCGCGACCGATTTTGGCCTCGCTGCTAACGTAAGCATGCGACGGATCGATAAAGGTAACACCGCTTTCGATCATCAAGCGTCTGATGGTGTTTCGTCGCAGGAGGTTTTCGAATTCAGCCAGCTCCGCGCGCGTGTTGATGCCGGAAACTTCGCGCGCGTCATTGTGCTGAAAAATCGCGACGTTGTCGCCGTTCGTCTTCAGGATCGCGGGCACATCGGTCAGATAATATTCCCCTTGACGGTTGTTTGGTTTTATCTGCTTCAGCGCGTCGAATAGCTTTGCACCATTGAAACAATAAATGCCGACGTTGATTTCCCGGATTAGCCGCTCTTCTTCGGTAGCATCTTTTTGTTCGACGATCTTCGCGAAGCCGCCGCTGTCATCGCGGACCACGCGGCCGTAACCCGTTGGGTTTTCGAAGCGCGCGCTCATCAGGGTACACGCTGCTTTGGTTTGATCGTGTGCTTCGATCAGCGCGGATAGTGTCGCCGTCTTGACGAGCGGCACATCGCCGGAGAGCACCATCACGGTGCCGCCGGCCGCGACCAACGGATTTTCAGCGGCCATGACGGCGTCGCCTGTGCCGCGCTGTTCGCGTTGATGAACGAACGCGATGCGATTATCGGAAGGGAAATCGCTCTCGACTGATCTGCGGACTTCTGCGGCCTGGTGTCCGACCACGACGTATATTTTTCGCGGGGCGAGGGCCAATGCTGTACGGCAGACGTGCAAAATCAGCGGACGACCATCGAGTTTGTGCAATACCTTCGCACAATTCGATTTCATGCGCGTACCGAGTCCCGCAGCCATGATGATAATGTCGAGTGGCTCAGCGCGACGCGAAGTTGATTGGTTAGTTCCGCTGGAGTTTTGCAACGGTCAAGTTTGCCCGATCAGACTGCGACTGGCAATCGCATCGATGACTGTGCGGCACACGCGAGGACTGCTTTGGCGAGCTTGTGTGGATCGTGGCGCACCATTTCGCCGTCCTCCAGCAAATTCGCGCGCACAATCTCACTGAGTTCGCCCCCATTACGCACGGCAATTTGGTCTGTCCAGGTTACCTGATAAGCATTGTCGGCCGCGTATAGGCGCGCTTGCTCAGCGGTGATCGATCTATCATTCAGCAGGATGAAATCAAAGTGGATTTGCGGCGCATATTCGCGGACGGCAGCCAAATGCTTCTGCGCGTCAAAGCCATCGGTCTCGCCGGGCTGGGTCATCAAGTTGGTCACAAAAATCTTAGTTGCCGCCGATTCTGCAATCGCATCCGCGACTCGCGAAACGAGCAGATTCGGCAGAATGCTGGTGTAGAGCGATCCGGGCCCGATGGTAATAAGATCCGCGGCGCGAATTGCGACCAGCGTATCGGGCAGTGGTTCACAATGTTCGGGCTCTAAGCGCAGCGATCGAATGGGTGACCGGGCGGCAGTGATCAGTGTTTCGCCGTGAACTATCCGGCCATTTTCCAGTTCAGCGACCAGCCGAACATCGGTAGTTGTGGCTGGATAAATGTGGCCCTTGCTGGCCAGGACTTCGGAAGAAAGCCGCACGGCTTCAACGAAATCACCAGTGACTTCAGCCAGCGCAGCCAAAAACAAATTGCCAAAACTATGGCCGGCCAAATCACCGGAACCCCCGAACCTATAGCGGAAAAGGCGCGCCAGCAGATTGGAGTCTTCCGACAGGGCGATCATGCAATTGCGAATATCCCCCGGCGGCAAAATCTGCAGTTCGTCACGCAATCGGCCCGAGCTGCCGCCGTCATCGGAAACCGTGACGATCGCGGACAATGACTCAACCCATAGTTCATCGTCGTGGCGCCGCGAAACATATTGCTTGAGTCCCGATAGCAGGGTCGACAGGCCGGTGCCGCCACCAATGGCAACTAATCGTAGCCCTCGTTCAGATAACGGTTTATTCATTAGCGAGTTCACGGCGGGCGGTAAACGCTCCAATGCGAATATACCTGAAAGATCAGCTAAATTGATAGAGAATTGCCGAAAGGTGAGGGTGCAGCCTACTCAGCGGTTGAAAAAACAATCAGATCAAATTCCGGATCGGTGCGGAGCGAGTTGAGATCGAGGTCGCGTTGCGCGCGAATCTTCAGCTTCGGCTGAATGTCCAAGGCGCGTCGCAAAGACTTCAGAGCAGTATCGATCGCGCCCAGACGGGCACGCGACGCGGCCAGGCCGTAATGAATGTGCGCAGCATCCGGTTCACGTTTTAGTGCACGCTCGAACAATTCCTGAGCGGCAACATAGTCACCGCGATTCAATTCAATAACGCCGCGATCGTAGAGCGAGTCTGCATCGCGAGGTGGTGCGAGATCAGTCCGTAGCCGAGATTCAGACACTGCTAAATAGGTCCGAGCTCGCGCCGCGACTTCAGAAACGGTCGGATATTTTTCGATCAAGCTTCGAAACTGAGTTCGCGCCTCGGCAAAGCGCCCGCGCGTGAATTCTTTGTGAGCTGACTCAAAAGCTGTAATCGCCGCGGCCTCTTCAAAAGTTGGCTGCGGCGGTGGCGGCAACGGCTGCTTTTGAACAGGTCGAACAATTGGCCTTGCGGCGGCGCGATGCGGTGCCGGCTTGGCCGCTTTAGTGGTCTTCGAAGCGCGTTGAATTGTCTTCGCGTGCGGTTTGGCGGTGATCTTTGCAGCGGCTTTGGCTGGGCGCTTTGGCGCTGCCTTCTTCGCGGCGGTCACTTTTGAAGCTTTCTTTGCCCGAGCCTTGCCGGCAGGCGAACGTTTGGTAGCCGGTTTGAGTCGAGTCGATTTCAAAACCCGCTTCGCGCCGCCCGATTTGGCGGTTGAACGCACTGCGGAGCGCGATGACAGTCTCTTTTCGGGGCTGCTCATTTTGATACCGATAATGACAGGGACTCGGAAAACCTCGCCTGAATTCGGGCGCAGGTTAGCATAAATTTCGCCGTAATTCAATGAAAGAATAGGATTTGCAGCCAGTTCAGCCCCGGCCGGTTAAACAATTGCAGTCACAGAAAGACTTAGAAAAACAGTTGATGATGTATTCCGCGCCGTGTTAATGTGACTCGTGGTTCTTCGCGGCTGGTTTTAACCCGCGCAAACCGCTCGTTCACGTCGTTTAAGTCCTAAGCCCTGCCCCTCATCTTCGCTTCTGAGCAACACTGTTGGCCAAAATTCTGACCTGACGCTCGTATTGAGCCCTCTGCCGATATGCCAATTCTGATCCGCGAGCAGCGATACCACCATATCAAGGCGCTGTTGGCCCGATTGCGGCTGGATGCGTCCGCGCGAGTCGTCGTGCTGGTGGAAAAGGACGGCCAGCAAATCGCCGCTCACGGAGAGGTCGGCGCGCTGGACACCACCAGCCTCGCTTCCCTCGTGGCCGGAAACGTTGCAGCTACGGGAGGGATGGCTAAGCTGATAGGCGAGAAGGAATTTCCTACGCTCTCGCACGAGGGAGACAAGGAGAGCATTCACATCAGTGTCATTGGACGGATCTTGCTCGTCGTGGTGTTTGATCAACGTTCGAGCTTGGGACTGGTGAAACTTCGATCGAAACAGGCATCACACGAATTGGCCACCGCGTTTGCGGAGATCGAACGCGAATCGCAAGCTCCGGGCGCCAATTCAAGTCTGCCCTTCAGTGAGATTACTGACGAAGAGATTGACAGTCTGTTTGTTCAAAATTAGCCCCATTTAGAACTATGACTTTCATCAATTACGCATCCCGCGAAATAAACTGCAAGATCGTCTATTACGGACCAGGTCTTTGCGGGAAGACCACAAATTTGCAGCACATCTACGACGCGACGGCACCACAGGCCAAGGGCAAACTCATCAGCCTGGCCACTGAAACTGATCGCACTTTATTCTTTGATTTCATGCCGCTCGAACTGGGCACGGTGCGCGGTTTCAAAACCCGCTTTCATCTCTACACAGTTCCGGGCCAGGTTTTCTACGAAGCATCCCGCAAGTTGATTCTCAAAGGCGTTGACGGGGTTGTGTTCGTGGCTGATTCGCAGGAAGAGCGGATGGATGCGAACATTGAATCGCTTTATAACCTCGAAGAGAACCTTAAAACCCACGGCTACGACTTGATGAAGCTTCCCTATGTCTTGCAGTTGAATAAACGCGATTTGCCGAACGTTATTCCGACGCCCGATTTGTCGATGGAGTTGCAGAAGAAAGGCGAACCCATCGTCGAGGCGGTGGCCTCCACCGGCGTCGGAGTGTTCGATACGCTGAAAGCGGTAGCGAAACAGGTTTTGACGGAGCTGCGAAAGAGCTAGGCTGGGCTTCTAGTCGAGCGGTTTGACCATCAGCAGTCCATCCCCGCCATTTGAATAGTATTTCGGAAGTCTTTGCGTGACTGAGTAACCGAGGCTCAGATAGAGCATTTGTGCCGGCACGTTCGTGGCGCGGACTTCGAGGCGCGCGATCCGTGCATCCCGGCGGCGAAAACCGTCTTCGACCCTCTCAAGCAGACAACTTGCCAGCCGCCGCCGCCGATGTTCGGGAGCAATTCCAATGGTGGTGATGTGACCAGTGTGATCCGGCTCGAGCAAGCCGATCACAAAGCCGGCCATCGCGCTGTTTTGCGTGACGACCCGATAGGAAACTGATTCAGTTGAGCCAAGCAGATACTCGAAAGTGTCGCGGCTGTACGCTTCACCGTCCAGAAAGCATCTCTGATCGAGCAGCCAGCATTCATCAACCTGTCCCAGAGTCAGGGGTCGCAGATCGTATTGCGCCGTGGCTGGTGGCACCAGCGCGAGTGTCGGCATAGCGACTGCTGATTGCTGCCGACTATTCGACCACCATCTAGGTCTGAATTTCTTTAGGACTGCCATAACCCGAGTGTTCTCGTCGCGCGGGACCTGGAGCGTGGCGCTGATTATAGCCGCAGGCGTTTGTCGAGTCCACGTCTGGCGGCAAAAAACAGCGGCCATCGGCGCACTCAAAGAATCAGCATACAGTCTCCGTAACTATAGAACCGGTAACGTTCGCGAACCGCGTGACAATAAGCCTCAAGCACAAACTCCCTTCCGGCGAAGGCGCTAACGAGCAAGAGCAGAGATGAGCGTGGTAAATGGAAGTTAGTCAGGAGAGCATCGACCGCGCGAAATTTGTAGCCGGGCGTAATCGTCAGATCTGCGACACACGTGCGAGCTACGATTTCGCCCGCTTCCGAGACAGATGACTCAAGTGCTCGCGTGGTTGTTGTGCCGACAGCCACAATGCGCCCACCAGCGGCGCGACTATCGTTGATGAGCTTTGCTGCTTCCTGGCTGATAGCAAATTGCTCTGGGAGTACGCGATGTTCCGACACGTCATAGACGCGAACCGGTTCGAACGTTCCGTAGCCGACGTGCAAGGTTACTTCCGCGATGTGAACTTTGTTTGCTTGCAGCTCTGCGAGAGTCTCGCGAGTGAAATGCAAGCCGGCCGTGGGCGCTGCGATAGCGCCCGTTTGTTGCGCGTAGATCGTTTGATAGCGCTCGCGATCCTCGGCGGCACCTGCGACACGTTGGATGTAGGGTGGCAGAGGCGTATCGCCAATTTCATTGACTGCGTTTAAGAGGTCCGCCACCGGCTCGAATTTGATAACGCGGGTGCCATCGGCTCTTGTTTCCGCAACCGTTGCCCTCAGTTTCGAGCTACCAAACTCAATCCGAGCGCCGATTCTAAGCCGGCGTGCGGGCCGAGCCAGTACCTGCCAAAGAAATGGTTCCAGTTCGCTAAGTAAAAGGACTTCGACGCTGCCTCCGGTGGGAACGCGTCGACCAGTTAACCTCGCAGGGAAAACTCTCGTGTTGTTGAGCACGAGGCAGTCGCCGGCATTGAGGTAATTCGCCAGCGAACGAAAATCTTTATCTTCGAACGTTCCCGTGCCGCGATTGACGACCAACATACGAGACGCATCCCGTTGCGGCAGTGGCTGCTGGGCAATTAACTCTTCGGGAAGTTCGTAATCGAAATCAGAGATGAGCACGGCAGATCGCGCCGACAGATAATCTAGGAATAAGAAGCCGAAGCAACCTGTGGGTTGGGAGCAGCCATTGGATGTTCGGTGTGTTCGCGATGAAACACGCCGGTGAGTTGCGCGCCGAACAGGAGCACGAGGCTCGAGACATACCCCCACGTCAGGACGGCAACGACGGCGCCGACTGAACCGTATACCTGTTCGTAATTGAAATAGCTCAGCGCCCACGCGAATCCGTACTTCGCTGCTTCCCAGAGCAGTCCGCCGATCACTGCACCGGGAATGGTGTCGCGTACGCTGACGTATGCGTTCGGCATGAATTTGTAAACGATCGAGAACAGCGCGAAGGTAACGAGCAGACTGACTACCGCAAAAATGATTTGCCAGAAGACGCTGCCGACAGTTGCGAGCACTGTGTAGTTTTCAAGCTGTCGTGGAGACAGCCGCCCGGCCACGTCCTGCAAATAAACCAGAACCGATGTGATCAAAACCGAGATCGAAAGCAGCAGACCAACCCCGCCAATCATCGCCAGCGTCAGTGCGCGGCCGTGCAGAAACGTTCTGTGCGTCGTGCCCCAGACGCGATTTAGTGCGCGTTCGGCTATTGCAAAAACCCACGAACCTGCCCACAGCACAATAATCGCGCAAGTGATAATTACGCCGGTGCTGACGCCGGACAGGGATTTCAGGGTGTCTTGAAGAAACTTCGTCGAGCCGGGATAGACTTGCACGATCTGCGAGATCATGTGAGTTCCGGCGGCGACCCGATTGCTTAGGACGAGCAGCAAAAGCAAGGCAGGGAACAAAGTCATCAGACCGAAGTAACTCATGGCGGCGGCTGACGTAAACAGATCATTTTCGTGAAAGTGGTGGACGGCGTCCGAAATCATTCGCCGCCACGGCGAGCGGTTGCGCACGCCGAATGATTGACGCGAGATCCGTTTCAAACGATCTGATGTAGACGTTGATACAGACATTTCCCGTTTAGACGCGGTACTTGTCCCGCCGCTCGGTCTACCGCACAACTGCGGCGGGTAAACCCGCTAGGGAGAATCGAACAGACTCGGGACCTGCGGTCCGCTGAGGGCGCCAAAATGCTGATAAGCGAGTTGCGTCGCCATGCGGCCGCGCTGCGTGCGATTCAGGAAGCCTATTTGAATTAAATATGGCTCGATGATTTCTTCAATCGTATCTTTTTCTTCATGAACCGCGGCCGACAGGGTACTCACGCCGACCGGCCCACCTTCGAACTTCTCGATGATGGTCGACAAAAGTTTCCGATCCATTTCGTCGAGACCGTAAGTATCGACTTCCATCCGATTCAACGCGTCGTTCGCAACTTCATGCGTGATGCGCCCATCGTAATCAACCTCGGCATAATCGCGTACGCGTCGCAGCAGGCGATTCACGATTCGCGGTGTGCCGCGCGCTCGCTTGGCAATTTCCTCAGCCCCGCCCTTGTCGATCTCTACGTTTAGAATCTGCGCGGACCGCTTGATAATTGTTTCCAAGTCTTCGTGTGGGTAAAAGTCCAAATGGAAGTTGATCCCAAATCTGCCCCGCAGCGGAGCGCTGATCAATCCCGCCCGCGTAGTAGCTCCAACCAAAGTGAACTTTGGCACGTCGAGCTTGATGGATCGCGCGCCGGGCCCCTGGCCAATCATGAAATCGAAAGAAAAATCTTCCATCGCGGGGTACAGCTTCTCTTCGATCACCGGCATCAGTCGGTGAATTTCGTCGATGAAGAGCACGTCGCCTTCCTCAAGCGTTGTCAGCAGCGCGGCGATGTCACCTGTTTTCTCAATGGCTGGACCTGAGGTGGATTTCAGCTGCGCGCCCATTTCGTTAGCGACGATGTGCGCGAGGGTCGTCTTGCCGAGACCCGGCGGGCCCGTCAGCAGCACGTGATCGAGCGCTTCGCGTCGTTTGCGCGCGGCGGCGATGTAGATGCGCAGATTTTCTTTCGCCTTGGATTGCCCGATGTATTCCGTGAGCTTCGTCGGCCGCAGGGACAGTTCGAACTGGCGATCTTCGTCAGTCGGGATTCCGCTCAATGCTTCTGCGGCTCTGGTTGCGTTTGCCATCGGTAAGTTGAATTCTGAATCTCAGGAAAGTTTAGGTCAACTCCGGCAAAGACTCGGTAGTGTCTTCTTGGCGGAACTTTGCGTCTTTGCGACTTTGCGCGAACAGAATTTCAGTGCGGTTTCACGCTAAGACGCCAAGTCGCAAAGTTACGCAAAGAGGAAATCGGGACACTACTAAAGATTCGTTTAGACCCGGGAAGTTGTCCCGCGCTTTGCGCCGGCCTACAAGTCCGGCGCTGAACGCGATTGGGTCAGGCCTTCGCCAGCGATCTCAAACTGCGTCGCAGAATTACTTCGACGGAGAGATCGCCACCTTCGTCGATAGCGTTCTTCACAGCTTTCTCCGCAGCGGATCGTTGATAACCGAGATTCGACAATGCAGACATCGCGTCATCGCGCATCGAGTCCGTAGTCGCCTCCGCACCTGAGGCCGCGGCCTTCGCTGCGAATTCTTCCTCCAAAGCCGGTGACGACAGCGCCGCGATCTTGTCGCGCAAATCAACCACCAGACGCTCAGCCGTCTTACGACCGACGCCCGGAATAGCCACCAGCCGCACGAGATTGTTTGTGCGAATTGAAGCGATCATTTCGTCCGCGTTCATGCCCGACAGTAGTTTTATCGCCAAGCCGGGACCAACGCCGTTAACCGAAATCAGTTGCAGAAACAACTCGCGCTCGCGCGACGTTTTGAATCCGAAAAGCTGAATTATGTCTTCGCGCACGTGCGTGTACACACGTAGCTGCACCGGCTCGCCGATTTCGCCCAATTCGTAGAACGTCGACAGCGGAATGACGACGTCGTACCCAACGCCGCCGACGTCGATGATTGCCGATGTCGGTTGTTTGGAAAGCAACGTGCCTGAAAGATGAGCGATCATTTGCTGTGTGATTGGCTCCCGCTCCCTTTGGGAGAGGGTTAGGGTGAGGGCCCTAGCGCGGAAAAGAAAAAGAAAAAAGTTTTTTCTTCTTCACTCGCTAAGCTTCGCTCCCTCACCCCAGCCCTCTCCCAGAGGGAGAGGGAACACGACGGCGGCGATTATCGCGGAGCACTCGGCCATTCGCAAATGGAAGTTTCGCGCTGTGCCAATGCGGCGTTATACTTTGCGCGCGCGAACGCAATGAAGAAAGAAAAGATCTCAGAACTGACGACGAACCGACTGAGCGTTTACCTGCGCTGCCTGAATGAACTAGCCGCGGCGGGAATCAAGACCGTTTCGTCGCAGGAACTGGCTGAGCAGTTCAACCTGAACTCAGCGCAAATCCGCAAAGATCTCGGTTATTTCGGTGAATTCGGCGTGCGCGGCACAGGGTACTTCATTGAGGATCTCCGCCGGCATATCACTAAAATTTTGGGTTTGGATCAACCGCATCGCGTGGGAATCGTCGGCGCAGGCCGCTTGGGCAGGGCGCTCGCAAATTACAATGGCTTGGAGAAATCCGCGTTCACTGTAGTTGCCTTGTTTGATAACGATACTTCGAAAGTCGGCGAGCGAACGCGTAATGGCATCGAAGTCTTTGACGTCAAGCAGATTGCTAAGGTGGTTCGCGACGAAGAGATCGATGTGGCGGTAATTGCGGTACCGGCCCGCATCGCGCAGAAGGTTCTGAATCAGGTGATGGCCGCGGGTGTGAAAGCGATTCTTAATTTTGCGCCGGCGCCGCTGACTTCGCGACTGGGAGTAAAAGTGAAGACGGTCGATCTTACGACTTCGCTCGAATCACTGTCGTATTTTCTCGCACAGCCGGGAGCAAAGACACGGCGAGCGGAGTCCAATGTGATCGATTCATCCAGCAGACGATCCGAGCGTTCGTATGAAAGTAGTTAGTAGACTGTTCTTGGGAACTGTGTTGGTGGTCCTAATTGCAGCCGGCGCCATCACGGCCTATGTTCTCCCTATTACGACAACGGAGATCGATCCAAACCTGGGAAAGCCGCAATGTCCCGGCGGAAAGGATTGGTATCAGCCGGGGAGTTCCTGTCACAACGGAATTATTGTCGACTACGTATATAGGTCCTCCGAAAGAGACTTAGAGGTGCCCATGAAAGTTGGACGACACAAGAAGAAAAGAGGCTGCTAAGTTGGACGAGCAGACTGCCAGACGCGACCTCATCAAAATTTGCCATCTGATGTACGAGCGCAGTTACGTTGTCTCGTCGGATGGCAACGTGAGCGTGCGCCTCGAAGATGGCCGAGTGTTGGCGACGCCGACGATGACCTGCAAGGGCCGCATGTCGGAAGATTTGATTGCGATTACCGATCTCGACGGCCGTGCGCTCAATGACAAGAAGGCGTCGAGTGAACTGGCGATGCATCTGCTGATTTATGGCGAGCGCCCCGACGTCAAAGCAGTCTGCCATGCGCATCCACCGCATGGGACGGCGTTCGCGGTCGCCGGATTGGCAATCGATCAGCCGATTCTTTCGGAAGTTATCCTGACGCTCGGTTGTGTCCCGCTGGCGGAATATGGAACGCCTTCGACGCAAGAGTTAACCGACGCCATGCGGCCGCTGGTGAAGCATCACAATGCTTTGCTAATGGCGAATCACGGCGCGGTCGCGTACGGCGCGGATCTTTGGCAGGCGTGGGATCGGCTGGAGACGCTCGAGCACACCGCGAAGATTGCGATCCTCTCGCGCGTGCTTGGCGGATCGAAAAATCTTTCGCCCGATGCGATCGAGAAATTAATTAACGTCCGCGAATCCGCCGGCTATCTTGATCAGGAAGCGCGCTGTCAGGCCTGCGGTTATTTGCATGAGACGAATCTTGCGTGTCCGACCGGTGATCGACCGGCCGCGCGTACGCAGTACCCGCTGCAGTCCAATGGCTCAGGTCGCGTTTCGCTGTCGCGCGAAGAATTGGTTGAGTTGTTGAGTCAGGCAGCGCGGCTAAGCGAGTAGTGTCCGACAAACTTTAGTTTGTCGCGGGGTTCCGACAAGCTAAAGCTTATCGGACATCAAACCGGACGCGTGTTATTCTATTTGCGATTTATCAATTTACGATTTACCAAGTCTTCTCACAGGAGAAACTGAATGCAAGAAGCATTAGGAATGGTCGAGACGAAAGGTCTCGTGGCAATGATCGAAGCGGCCGACGCGATGGTTAAGGCGGCGAACGTCACTTTGATTGGCTACGAAAAGATTGGCGCTGGATTTGTTACAGCGATCGTGCGTGGCGACGTGGCCGCAGTTAAGGCTGCGACTGACGCCGGCGCCGCCGCTGCGCGTCGCGTGGGTGAACTTGTCAGCGTGCACGTGATTCCGCGCCCCCATGGCAGTGTCGATGACGCGATGCCGATCACGACCCAAGCTCGCGCATGATCATCGCGCGGATTATCGGCACAGTCGTGGCGTCACAAAAGGACGAGCGACTGGAAGGCAAAAAGCTGCTCATCGTCCGGCCCATTAACCTCGACGGTTCCGACACGAGCGGTTACGTCGTCGCCGTTGATACGGTCGGAGCCGGCTTTCACGAGCGCGTGCTGGTCGTCGCCGGTTCGAGCGCGCGCCTGGCGCAGAACATGAAAGACGCGCCCGTGGACGCGGCGGTCGTCGGGGTGATCGATACCGTAGACATCATGACTCCCGAGAAATGAAATGCAGCTGGCCAGAGTTATCGGAACTGTCGTTGCCACAATCAAAAACGATTCGCTCCAGAATCGTAAGCTGCTGGTTGTTCAATCCCTCAATAAGAAGCTGGAACCGCAGGGCAAGCCGATGGTGGCAATTGATGCCGCCGGCGCGGGCATAGGCGAGCTGGTTTTCTGGTGTCGGGGAAAGGAAGCGAGCTTTCCTTTCAAACGCGAAGACACCCCGACGGATTGCACGATTATCGCCATCGTGGACTCGGATAGTCATGTCTGTTGTGAATAGTACTGTGCTTTGGGCTTTGTACTTTGTTCTTTGATGTCTTGGCCTGATTGAACTGAACCCTGAGCTGCTTCGATTAGACGTCAAAGTACAAAGCACGAAGTACAAAGTACGAATTTCGAAAAGATGATCATCGCCAAAGTTCTAGGAAACGTCGTCGCGACGCAGAAGAATCATCGCTACGAGAACGCGCGTGTGATGATGTGCGAACAGATGACGCCCGAAGGTGAGTTGACAGGGCACACGGTGCTGGCGCTGGACGCTGTTGATTCCGGAGTCGGCGATACAGTTCTGATTGTGCAGGAAGGTTGGAGCGCGTCAACCGTGGCGACGGGAAAAGCCGGCGCGGCTATCGACTCAGCCATCGTGGGCGTCGTCGATCGAATCGACTTGTTGGATAACGAAAATTAGAAAGCCTTCACGTGAGCAGTGAAAAAGATCAAGCAAGGTTAATCGCCGAACGGGTCGCACGTCGTTTGTCTGGCGGTGAAAAACGGCAGCCGCAAACAGAAACTGCCGCGAATAATGAGAAGGTTGCGGCGGATGCGCCGCGTGCGCGCATCATTAACTTCATCTCATCTGGACCGCCCGTTCGATCAGTGGCATCGGCACAGCACCCACCGGTCGCAAAAAGCGCGGCGCCGGTTCAATCGCCGGCGTCATCAACTGAGTTTTTTCAGTTTGTGCCTGTGGCCCAATCGCCCTGGCTCGGCAGACTGCCGAGCATGTTAGCCAATGCGAATCCGCACACGGTCGATCACCCGAGTCAGCAACGCTTCGGCGTCGAGGAGACAACGGTCGCCGAGTTGGTTGAATTCTTCGAAAGTGAAAAGAAGTGTGCGATGGATCCGACCGGCAAGCCTTGTGACCATTGCGCGATGTGCAGTTCGCGAGGTTTCTGATGTGATGAGGTCAGTACCACTCGCGTAAGCGAGTGGGTTAAAGATTCAAGGGACATCGAGTGATGAATCCATCCACTGACGCGGATGGTACTGACTTTCTCCGGTGACCTCACCGCGGAATCAATCGGTGCAGTAGATAAAACAAGGCGACTCCCGCAAACACCACGATCGAAACAATTGGGTTCTTTTCTTCGCTCCGATTAACTTCGGGAATCAAATCGCTCGCTGCCACGTACAACGTCACGCCAGCCGAGAAGGGAAGCGCGTACGCAACCGAATTTGTGAAGCGTTCGCTCAGCAATGCCACTACCGCAACCCCCGCAAACGTTGCTGCGCCAACCGCCAAAGCTGCGGCCGCAGCTTTTTTCGACGATCGCCCGGAGGCCAACATGATCGAAGCGACGGTGAAGCCTTCCGGCAGTTTGTGGAGCATGATCGCGATGAACACGAGCACGCCCACCCGGATGTTCACCAGGAACGCCGACGCGATCGACACGCCATCGAAGAACGTGTGAATCGTGAGACCGCCGATTGCGGTGTAAGCCGCTGATGGACGAATGACATGTTCGGGATGCGTTTCGGCGCCGAAGTGGAAATGCGGCGCGACTGTGTGCTCGAACAATTGAATCAACAGATAGCCGGCCAGCAACAAAGTCGTTGCGCCGACGACGGCCTCGGCTGCCTTCTCACCGCTGGCCCCGCCGGCCCAAAGCGCCACCGTTTCGGGAAGAATCTCAATAAAGATGGCCGCGAGCATGAATCCCGCTCCCACCGCCACGAGATATTTCAATAACTTAGTTTCGCGTCGATATGCTCCCGACGAAATGATCAGCAGGCCGCCGGCGAGATTCGCTAATGCAGCGAAAGCTCCGAGTAAGAGTAGTGCGGGGATGCCGGTCATCTTTGGAAATCCGGGCTGAACAAGCGCGACGTAATCGGTCTGAAACTATACAGCATTCGCTTGCAGTAGAAAGTCCACGAGTTCGGCTCGACTGAAGAACCGCGAGGGAAAAATGCTTGACATCATTCTGCTACGTGAATACTCTGCGAAACGATTGGCTGGTAGTTAAAGTCTCGCCCAGCGAGTCCGAAGGCAAGCGGGATTAGGTCAGTGGCATCTGCGGATGTGGCCGGGTTCACCTTGAGTCAATTCAAAAGTACCACCTTCCTGTTTGCTACCCGTGACCGTGACACTCAGCGTCATACTCTTGTCACGCACGGCGCCGCTGTAGGTGGCGGGACGACTCTTCGGCGGGTTGTCTTCGCGCGTGGGACCCATCGCCTCCGCGACGAATGTGCCGTTCACCGAGAAACGCCCTTCGGCATCAAGCGTAAGCGATTGTTCAATTTTTCCGGTGGCGCAACTAAAGCGAATTTGCGCGCCGACTTGTGTTACTTCAAGTTGGACGTTTTGACCGCCCCATCTTCCGGTCGCAACCTGCTGTTTTTGAAGCGTCGCCTTTGGGTGACTGCTTCCGCAAGTTCCAGTTTGCCAGAGGGCCAGCAGTATGAGAGAGAGAACAAAAGGATTGTGGCTCACCGGGTGCATCTCTCTTTCTGTCGAATGAATTAATCGAGACAAGCCGAAGATACTATTCGACACTGTCGTTAAGCAATTAGGTTCCGGATTCTCTGCGGCCTTGAAGGTAGAGATTTACTGTTTCGTCATGCAGGTTGCGCTTTGAGCATAATTAGCGCCGGCTATCTTAGTTTCCAGATTCGAATCTGTCTCGCGCCACAAGTTCTTAGATTCCGTCCCAGCACGCGTAAGGAAAAAACTGAATGCAAAATGCAAAACCCCTGAAGTTCAGCAGCCGCATGAGATGGTTGCTGATTGCAATCATCGCATTGCTCGTTCCAGCCACGCTTTTGTTGCAGCGCAGCAACGCGCAACGGGACAAAACAAGTCGGCCGTTACCTGACGTCGTGCGGATGATCGGTCCCGTCTCGCAGGATAAAGACCTGCGCGATCTGCCTTACATCCCGGTGACGCCGCAGACGGAAGCGGAGGTGCGCCTTATGCGCCACCCGCCCAGGGAGCAGGGCGCCGAGGGTCGGCCTCGCGGTCCCCAGTTCTCCGAACGCGACTTCGAACGAGAGATGAAACGCACGGCCAAGGAAGAAGCCCAGCGCGAACGCGATTTGGTCAAGGAACAGAAGCACAAATCGCCGAAAACACCCAAGCCGCAGAAGGCAGTCGAGAGTCCGCGCGCAAAGACACAAAAGCCCAGGTCTCGGGACGTCGCGCGTGTAATCTTGCCCGCTTCGCGCGACAACTCTGCCAGTAAACCGGCGGCACAGCTCCAAACCGACGCCCCGTCTTCAAACATTGCGAGTCCGACGCAGACCTTCGCAGGCATGAACTCGAACCTGGGTTGCAATGGCTGCTTGCCGCCGGACACAGACGGCGATGTCGGTCCGAACCATTACGTACAGTCAGTCAACTCCTCGATTCGCGTCCATGACAAATTCGGCAACGTGCTGGCCGGTCCGATCACCTACAACTCTTTCTTTTCCGCGATGGGCACCTCGACGCCGTGCGGTAGTAACGTGAACGACGGCGATGGCATTGTTTTCTATGATCACATCTCAGATCGCTGGGTCGTGAGTGACTTTGCTTTCCCAGCTTTCCCCGGTACTTCTTTCTATCAGTGCATTGGCGTCTCGAAGACGAGCGATCCAGTGACGGGCGGCTACTGGCTGTACGCCGTCCAGGTTGATCCTGCGAACACGAACTACATCGGCGACTATCCGAAGTTCGGACTGTGGAGTGACGGCTATTACCTGTCGGTGAACTTGTTCTCGACCAACACCACCTTCAACGGCGTGCGCGTTTATGCGCTCGACCGCGCTTCGATGATTAACGGCGGCGCGGCCAACACAATTGCGTTTTCTATCCTGCCGGCAGATTTAGGAGACCAGTACAGCCTTGTCCCGGCGACTTTTCGCACCGGTTCCCCGCCACCGGCGGGCCAGCCAGAGTGGTTTATGGACGTCAACAGTTCGGCAGTGGCCGGCACGGTTGAGACACAGGTCTTCGTGCGCCGTTTTCACGCTGATTTCGTGACGCCGGCAAATTCGTTCTTCGGTTCAGGCGCGACACACGCACCTGATGGCATTATCACGGTCGCTGGGTTCGTTGATGCGTTCGACGCGACCAACGGAACCGGCATCGTTCCCAACGGCACGGTAACGACGACGCAGTATCTCGACACGCTCGGCGACAAGCTGATGTATCCGCTGGTGTACCAGAACCTCGGTGGAGTCGAATCGGTCTGGTCATCGCACACCGTCAACAACAACCAGGGCGGCACCGGACCGACCGGAATTCGCTGGTACCAGTTCAACATGACGGGGAACACAATCCCCGCGACGCCGGCGCAACAACAGACTTTCACCAACGGCGGTGACGGACTGTGGCGCGCGATGCCCAGCATCAACGTAGACAATCAAGGCAATGTGGCCATCGGCTATACGGCTTCGAGCGCTACGGTTGATCCCGGCATTCGTTACGCGGGCAGACTCGCCGGCGATCCGTTGAACACGATGGCGCAGGGCGAAGCGATTATGACGCCTGGCACCGGCCATCAAACCAGCACGTCCCATCGCTGGGGCGACTACAGCTCAATGTTCGTCGACCCGACGGACACGTGTACCTTCTATCACACGAACGAGTACTACTCCGCTACTTCTTCGGCAGCCTGGAACACGCGCGTTGGTTCTTTCAAGTTTGGAACATGCGTAGCTTCTCCGTTGCCGACGCCGACGCCGGCGAGTAGTCCGACTCCGACGCCGACTCCACCGGGGCCACCCGCTGCGGCCGGACCTGTGACTGTGACCGCGAGCGCCGGCACTGTGGGCCCGACCGATTATGCGACCGTCAAAGCTGCGTTCGACGCGATTAACGCGGGCACGTATCAAGGCGCGATAAACATTTTCATCCTTGGCGACACTGTTGAGACGGTGGCGGCCGTCCTGAATGCCAGCGGCAGCGGCTCGGCGAGTTACAGCTCGATCATCATGGTACCGAGCGGTGCGCGCACGGTCAGCGGCAATCTCGCCACGCCGCTTATTGATTTGAACGGCGCCGACGTGGTCACAATCGACGGCCTGAACGTGGGCGGCAACTCTTTGACGCTCTCGAACGCGAACACCGGCACGACTTCGGGCACGAGCACTATTCGCTTCATCAACGGCGCGCAGAACAACACGGTCAAGAACTGCAACATTCAGGGTTCGTCGACGGTCGCCGTCGGTACTGCGGGCGGAGCTGTGCTCTTCAGCACATCGCCTGCGTCGGGCGTGCTCGTTGTCGGCAACAACGGCAACACTATTTCGGCGAACAACATCGGGCCGGCGGGCGCGAACCTTCCCGTCAAGGCCATCTCTGCAGTCGGAACCACGACCAGCAACAACACCATCAACCGCGACAACGTCATCGATGGCAACAACATCTTCGACTTCTTCGGGGGCGGCGGTGTTTCCACCACCGGTATAGACATCCGCGCGGGCAACCACCTCTGGACGATTCAGAACAACCGAATCTACCAGACGGCGCCGCGCACGTTCACGACCACAGCGCTCCGTTACGCGGGCATCACGCTAAGTGGCACGACGGGCGCGAACGGCAACGCCCACACGATACGCAACAACGTCATCGGCTTCGGCGCGGCCAACGGCACGGGGACGACGACGATCAGCGGTTCGTCGAACGAATTCCGCGGCCTCGACCTCGCGGCGGCCAGTAGCGGCACGGCTACGAGTGTGCAGGGGAACATCATCTCCGGCATCAATCAGACGACGAGTCGTGCCTCGACGACGGCCAGTAGCTCGCCCTTCATCGGCATCGTCGTCGGCACCACGTCGGGCGTCTTCGACGTGGGAAACCTGTCGGGCAATCAGATTGGCAGTCTCGACGGCTCATCGACCATCGTTATCAACGAGACCTCGACGACCGCCTCAAACGCGCCCGTCATCGCCATCTACGACTTCTCCCTGAGTTCGGGCAACGTCTCGAACAACAACATCGGCGCGATAACCATCAACTCCGGCGGGACGGGAACGACCGTCGGTTTCCGTGGGCTTCTCGTCAACACTTCTTCGGCTGCGACAGAGATCATCAACAACAACACCATTGGCGGACCGACCGCGGCCGGTGCAATCACCGACAATCAGGTCGGCAGCTACGTCATGTACGGCATACAGACCGCGCTGCCCGCCATCTCGATGACGGGGAATACCGTCCGCAACATGGTTGGCAACTCCAACTTCCCGGCGACGGTCGTACAGAGCGGTTACGTCGTCAACGTCAGCACGGCCGTGACGAACTCAAGCTTGATTTCGCGCAACAGCGTCCATTCGCTCAGCAACGCTTCGGGCGCGGCGCAGACTTCAATCTACGCCATGGACCTTACGTTGCCGGCGACTACTAACATCGCCGTTGACGCGAACGTAGTTGAGCGAAACCTGATTCACTCGATTTCGAACACCTCAACTGACAACACGAGCCAGATGTGGGGCATCGTGCAACGCGGATCGGGAACAGCCGGTGTGCCGGTGCGGGCGATCGTGAAAAACAACATGATTCGTCTCGGCCTCGACGCGGCGGGGAACTCGCTTACGAGCGGCCTCTCCATCATCGGTATCCGAGACATACAGGGCGCGACCGGCGGCGCGGGCACGACGGTCGTCAACTACTACTTCAACAGCGTCTACATCGGCGGCACGGGCGTGGCGTCTTCGTCGACCACCTTCGCTTTCAACGGCAGCGCGCTGACCAGCACGCGCAATTACGTTGACAACATCTTCTGGAACGCGCGCTCGAACGCTTCGGGCGCCGGCAAGAACTACGCCATTTCCGTCGCCGGCACTGCGCCCAATCCGGCCGGACTAACAATGAACTACAACGACCTGCTGGCGACGGGGACGGGTGGCTTCACCGGTCTCTTCAACGCGGTGGATCAAACGACTCTGACGGATTGGAGAACCGCGACAGGTCAGGACGCCAACAGCGTTTCCGTCGATCCGCTGTTCGTGAACCCGAACGGCTCGGCCGCGACCGGCAACCTTCACCTGCAAAACAGCAACCCCGTCATCGGCGCCGGCACTTCCGTGTCCGGCATTACCGATGACTTCGATGGTGATGCGCGGAAAGCCGTGCCTGATATCGGCGCGGACGAAAACCTTGCGGTCAACAATCCGCCGATACTGACGACGAACGCCGGCTTAACAGTCGCCAATGGCGCCACCGGTACGATCGACAATACGAAGCTGCTGGTTAGCGATACGGACAACACTCCGAACCAGTTGACCTTCACGGTAGGCACGGCGCCGACACATGGCAATTTGAAGAAGGGCGCTGCGACACTCTCGGGCGGCGGAACCTTCACTCAGGCTGACATCAACAGCAATCTGATCACGTACACACACTCTGGTGATAACGCGGTCGCAGATAGCTTCACCTTTACTGTGAGTGATGGAGCAGGCGGGGTGATTGGCACGACGACCTTCAACATCACGATTGGCTTCCCACCAGTGAAGGTCCTGGATGCGAAGTCGGTCGAGCCAGCATCGGGCACCTCCACGATGCTGTTCACCGTGATCGTACCGGCAGGGGCGCCGGCGGGCGGCGGCTCAGTGCAGTACGCGACGGCTGATAGCTCGGCGACCGCAGGCACTTGCGGCAACGCTGGTGTTGACTACCAATCGACCAGCGGCACCCTGAACTTCACGGCGGGCCAGACGATGAAGACAGTCGCCGTAACCATCTGCAACGATGGCGACGCGAACACAGCGGCGCCAGATGAGACGTTGTTCATGAATCTGTCAGTGCCGACGAACTTGACGATTTCAACAGCACAGGGCACAGGCACCATCACGCACACGAACGTCCCTGGCACGTTCATCATCAGCGAACTGCGCACGAGTGGGCCCGGCGGATTGGGAGACGATTTCGTGGAGCTTTACAACAACGCGAACTCGCCTCTCACGATTTCCGCCAGCGATGCTTCGGCTGGTTACGGCTTGTACAAGATAGGCGCTGATTGCAACGCCGCGCCGGTTCTGATCGGGACGATCCCGAATGGAACAGTCATTCCCGCGCGTGGTCATTACTTAATCGTCGGCTCGCAGTATTCTTTGGCGAACTATGGTGGGACGGGCGCCGCGGCGGGCAATCTGACGATGAGTTCCGACATCGAGTCAGATCGCAACGTGGCAGTGTTCTCAACAGCAAATGTCGCGAACATTTCGTCGGCGAATCGTCTGGATGCAGTCGGCTATGG
>Ga0207703_10000495_pt1 | contig 40916 bp, 31 predicted proteins | sample KBSSwiS12_FD_184304 | JGI IMG/M metagenome (GOLD analysis project Ga0207703, IMG submission 184304) | Switchgrass rhizosphere microbial communities from Kellogg Biological Station, Michigan, USA - KBS Switchgrass S1-2 (SPAdes) (version 2) | ecosystem: Host-associated > Plants > Roots >... | reverse complement strand
TCGATTTCGATCGCGACTCGCGCAACTACGGCAAGATCATCCGAACCGTGCCGCTTCCGGCTGGGGCGCTCGGCAAGGGGGCTGTTGGTAATGAGCCGCCTCATGCGGGCCTCTCTGCCGACGGACGGACACTCGCCCTTGGTGGCCTGCTCAGTTTCCTGCGCAGTCAATCCCAAGTATTCTTCTTCGACGTATCACATCCTCGCCATCCGCGCTTCGCGAGCGCAAGCAATCCTCCGACCGCTTCCATCACCGATGAGTTTGCGCCACTGAAAAACGGCGGGTTTCTCGTAACGTTCATGGGTGGTCCCGCTGGCACTCATCCCGGCGCGGTAGTGGAATACGATTCGCACATGAGTCTGGTGCGGACACTGCCTGGCCCGAGCGACGACGCGCAGCACATGTTCAACCCGCATGGCCTGTCGGTCGATGAAGCTCACAACATCATGTTGACCAGTGACTATGTATGTCCGGTCTCTACCTTGCATGTCGGCGGAGGCGTGCCGCACCTCGACGGGAGCATCCGGGTGTGGGACCTGGCAAAGCGTTCAATCACCAGGACGATCGTTGTCGGTGACATGGCTGGAACCATGGATGTGAAGTTGATTCCGGGCGATATCCGTCAGCGCGCCTTTACGGCCGGCATGAACGATCACCAACTCTACCTCGTCGAGCCGCAGACCGGCACCGCCAGGCCGGTCTTTGATTTCGGCGCCTACGCGGTTCAGGCCGTTCCTGAGCCACCGATCTGGCCACAACTGCTGGCCGTCAACAAAGAGGGCACGCGGCTGTTTGTCACGCTCAATTTCGCGGGCCAGGCCGGCAAGATTGTGATGCTCGACATCGCCGATCCGGAGCGCCCCCAGCCGGTCGGCTCGGATCCGCAGGCGAGTGTCGTCGACCTCGGTTTGAATTCAGGACCGCATTATCTGCACCTGACAAATGACGGCAACCGGCTTCTGGTGTCCGACTACTTCCTGGTGGAGGATCTCATTCCCGGCGGTGTGATCAATGCGGAAGGCGATATGAAGGTGCATGTCATCAATGTATTCCGCGATCACATGGAGCGCGATGCCCGTTTCGAGTTGGATTTCAGTCACGATGTCTCAAACGGGCCGGCGCATCCGCATGCGCTGATCACTCTCGGGGGGCGGGACGACTAGAATCAGCCCAGCAGCGGCGGGCGGCCCGCCGCTGCTACCCGCCGTCAGCTCGTTCAGTACTGCAGGCGGAAGCCCGCAAAGTACGACCTGCCGGGCGCCGAGTACTGCGCCACGACCGGGTCCGCCTGATACACCCAGCGGTCATCCGTCTCAGCCGTGAGATTCAGCCCTTCGAGCGTGAGCGTCAAATGCTCGCCGATGTTGTACGTGAGCTCGGCGTCGTAGGTCCGGGTCGCCTTGCTGCCGATGAAGTCGTTCAGCAGCGGTGTGGTGCACACTACTCCGGGAGACAACAAGGACCCAGGAGCACAGGCGCCAGCGGCAATCGGGTACGTCGTCACGTACCTGCCTCGGTAAGCCATGGACACGCGCGCACTCCATAGCGGGCTTTCGTAGAACAAGGTGGCATTCGATGTTATGGGCGAGGCGCCGATGAATGGTCCTTTCGTCGTTGTTTGAGGCCGCACGGGGGCGGTGGTCGAGCCGGGATCGAGGATGTAGCTCAGCTCCGAGGACAGGTGGGTGTAGTTGAACTGGACGCCGAGGTTCCTGAAGTACCAGGGCAGGAATGTCAGATTCTGCTGGAAAGTCAGCTCGTAGCCCTTGATCGTGCCACCTGGAGAGTCCTTGTACTGCAGGATACCGTAGAGGCCGGGAGTCCCGTTGGGACCGCCGCTCGTCAGCCACGCCTGCTGGTTGGCATCTGCGATCTGTTGGAATTCCGCGAACTCTTCCGGCGTGAGCAGACTCTGGATGGTTCCCGCGGAAGCGACGACCTGCGGATAGTTGGTTACCTTCTTGATGAAGTAGGCGCCCGACAGCAGGCTTCCCGGGGTGAAGTACCACTCCACGCTGAAATCGTAATTCGTGGCGCGGAAGGGGTTGATCTTCGGGTTGCCAATCGTCAGCGATCCGATCGAGCCCGGGGTTGATGGCGTTGTCAGATTGCTGATGCTCGGTGCGAGATTGCTCAGCAGCGGGCGCGACATGACCTTGGCCACACCGGTGCGCAGGACCAGGTCTTCGGTAAGCTGATATGCAGCGTTCAAGGAAGGCAGCAGGTCGTGGTAATTGTTCGAGGCCTCCAGCGGCCGTGGCCCGGTCAGTGTCGGGGCCGTCGTGAACCCATCGGAGGTGACGGCGGTCTTGGCGTAGCGCACGCCTACGTTGCCGAAGAACTTCCGGCGCAATACCTCCAGATCCCAGTCGAACTGCACGAAGTAGCTGTTATCGAGCTCGTCCACGGCGAACTGATTGCCCGGGGTGCTGAGGTCGGTAATCCGCCAGTCACCCCACTTGTTCACACAGTTGCAATCGAAGCCCAGGACGCTGCGGAATGCATTGATGTCGGGCGCGAAGAATGAGGTTGGGGTGCCGGCCGCCACATTGAGCCCCTGGCCATAGTTGTACACGCGGCCCAGCGCCTGCGCGTTCACTCCCAGCTCCAGCAGGCTGGGATTGAGGGTCTCAGTGCTGCCCGGGCGGCGGAATTCGTTGGCACTGAACTTGTAATCCCGCCGCGTCCAGCCGAACTCCACTGCGAGGGGTTCCAGCATCTGCCACTTGAAATTGAGGTGGCCGCCGGAGTAGCGGTTGTCGGTCTCGCGCTCGAAGTGCCTGATGACCGAGTAGCCCTTCACCAAACTCCAGTTGTTCGGGTCGGCAACATCGAAACCATATGAGACCGATGGCATGGGACCGCGGGCACGCTCGTCGTACACGAATGGTTCCGGCGAATCCAGGCGATCGAATTCGACCAGGAAGGCCTGGTTGTGGTTGAGGGAGGCGGATTTCCCGTAGAGGACGTCCGCGTGCAGCGTGTCGGTGATTTCCTGCTGCAGATTGAGAGATACCTGCGTGAATTTCGTCGTGAAATACGAGGAATCCGTAGCGGAGCGCGCATCCATATTGCGCAGCATGAGGTAGTCCGCCGTGCCGCCCTCATCCACATTGGCCGCCAGCACGTCGGTTGACGGACGGCCGATGAGCGCATCCCGGAAATACATGCCTTGTGCAGCCGCCACGGCTGCGGCTCCCGGGTATCCAACCGACCCGGGATTGTTGTAATAGTCGTAGGGATCGAGATTGTGCGGGTTCGTGCTGAAACTGGTGCCGGTCGTACCGTTAAACCCCGGGAACACACCGCCCGGCACCGCCTCGGTCCCGCCGCAATCGAGCGGTGCGAGGAACGGGAATGCAGGTCTGGAGTTGCAGACAGGGTACATGGAGCGTTTGCCGTTAGTGCCGCCGACAGGCGTTGCCGCGTTGGCAGTGTTGTACGCCGCGAGGGTGTTGTTACGGTTCATGCCGATGTCGACAATCTGGCTGATGTCGCTCTTCTGGTGGAATCTCGAAAACAGTCCATCGAGGTTCAGCAGCGTGCGCTCGGTGGGTCGCCACTGCAGCGAGCCGGTCATCCCGATCCGCGACTCCGTGAGATTCTGCTGCTCGATGTTGATCAATCCCGGAACCTTCACGATCGAGCTGTTGAACAGGCCCGGAATACTGTAGGGCGGACCGGGGAACAGAGCCCCGTAGGCGGCGGGATCGGAACCGGTCAGCGCGGCGATGGCTGATGGATTGGTGACGGAGCTGCCGAAGCTGGTCCCGACGGGAGCCGAAAAGCCGCCGCGCGCGGGAGTCACTCCGGTAAAAGCCTGCTGGTTCATGAAGTCGCCGGTGCCGGGCTGCCGCCGGTAGCGGTTGATCTGGCTCTTGCGATCGTTATAGGCGAGCGAGATGGCGCCACCCAACTTGTTGTCGAACCATGTCTGGGACATGAGGGCTGCGAGTCGCGGACGGTGGTAACCGCCGATTTCGTAGTAGGCATCCTGCGCCGAGAAGGCGTAACGGTCCTTCTTGTAGTCGAACGGCCGCGGCGTCTGTAAATCCACAGTCGCGCCGAGAGAGCCTTCATCCGTATCGGCCGAGGCCGTCTTGCGGACCTGCAGCGAGCTGAACAGGTCCGATGCGAAGTTGTTGAAATCGAACCCGCGGCTGCGGTTCGGCGCTCCGCCGGAATCCGGGGCCGCTGCCGTGGCGAGGGCCTCGAGTCCATTCAGCCGCACGCGCGTGAAGTCGCTCCCGAGTCCGCGGACCGTGATCGTGCGGCCCTCGCCGTTGTCACGATCCACGGATATGCCTGGCAGTCTCTGCAGTGACTCGGCGAGATTGGAATCGGGAAATTTGGCGACATCCTCGGCGTTGATGGCATCGACCATCACGTCCGACGCGCGTTTCAGATTGAGCGCGCTCTGCAGTGCCTGGCGGTAGCCCGAAACGACCACCTCCTGGAGTTCCGCAGCCTGCGGCGCAGTGTTGGCATTAGGTGTTGCAGCGGGCGCTGCGTCCTCTGCGGGCACTTCTGCGGCGCTCAGAACAGCCGTCAGACAAAACACCGGGCCGACCGCCCGAAGACGAAACGAGTCCACCATGTTCTTACCCCCTCAACGTGCATGCGTCGTCCGCCGCCCGTCAGCACCCGGCCGGTGAGACGCCAAATTCGTAAACCTGTATTTCTGTACAGCTCGCGCTGACCGAGACAAAGCCACGCCCCCTTTTGCCAGTAACTGGTCAGATATGCCTGGCAGATTTGGTATCCAACATTGTTTACCATCAAGGGGGCTTTGCAGCAATACTGTCCTGGCCAATTAATCCATTATTTGGCCTGTCCGGTGGCAGGTAACTGGCAGGCCCTCGACGCAGAACGCGCACGAAGCTGTGGATGACGGGAATTCGCCGACTTTGACCCGACTCGAGCGGCTGGGAACCGTGTCCGATCCAGCGACGGGGGCTGTACTTCTGGCAGTGAGCTCATCTGCGGCCCAGCACGGGACCGAGCTCGAGGTCAACGTGACGTTTAGGCTTCCCGCCCGATCAGGCAGAGTCTGTCCGGCGCCCAGCGCAATACCGGGCGCCGGACAATGCACCTCGCCAGCCAGGCTGCGACATCCGTCGCTGCTTTACCCCAAAGCGAACACGACACCCCGCCGCCCTTCGAATTCGATGGGCTGTGCGCTGCCGCCTTCGACAATCAGTTGGCGTTTCTCACCAGGCGGTAGAAGAATCGTCAACCGATCATCGCCAAAAGTTCCGGGTCCATCGCGACGAGCGCTGACGCTGATCTTTTCTTTGCTGCTGCGGCAGCTCCCGCGCCAGATATCATGCGCTCCGGTGCTATCGCCATCATCCTCGTAGAAACTCCATTCAAACTCCCCTTCCCCGACATGTGGGAACAGCCACAGGCCACGGCAGAACGGCTCGGGGCTTGCAGTCTGCACAGGGCTTGCAGCCTGCACAGGCCGAAAGCCACCACGCGACAGATCGATGGGAATAGCCGAACCCGAGCGCGCGAACAGCAGTGGAGGTCCCTCGAGCGGCGCATTCAGCGAAACCTCCACGCCGCCTGTCATTCGCATTCCCGTCCACACATCAATCCAATCCGCTCCAGCGGGTGGCCGCACGGCCCGTACGGTGACGGCTGGATCGCAGATCAACGCAACCAACAGGTCACGTCCGAGAAGATGATCATCACCATCGATCCAGGCACCAGGATCGCCCGGGAAGTCGAGCCACGTGGGGCGCACCACGGGTTCATATTGAGAGTGGTAGCGCCACAGCAGGTCGTACAGATATGGAATCAACCGCTGACGCAATGCCATCAGCCGCCGCACAGGCACGATCAATTCCGGATACATCCACGGCTCATTGACGCTGCCATCATCGTTCCAACTATGGATGCTGAAGCGCGGCATCAATATCCCGGCCTGAAGCCAGCGCAGGAAAAGCTCGGGCCCGGGCGCGGGGCCCGCGAACCCACCAACGTCATGTCCGCTGTTGGAAATCCCGGACAGCGCGAGACCGAGCCCCATCTTCGTGTTGTAACGGATCGTCTTCCATTCCGTGCGATTGTCGCCACTCCAGGTCTGAGCGTACCGATGTATGCCCGTCATACCTGAGCGCGTTACGAGATAAGGTCTTCGATCAGGCTCCTCGGCCACCTGCGCGGCCCTGGATGCGCGGGTCATCAACAGGGACTGAAGGGGCCGCGCCTCGGCAGCGGGGCGAGGCGCGCCAAAAAAGGCAAAACGCGCGCCCGCATCCCACACGCCGTACTCGTTATTGTCATTCCAGGTCGCGCGTATTCCAAAATCGAGGAGCGCCGTCCGTACCTGCTCGCGCCACCACACCGCGGCTCGAGGATTCGTAAAGTCGATGAACGAGCCGATTTCGTCCCAGAACTGCGCCTCTATGGGCTTGCCCTCGCTATCGGCCACGAACAGACCGGCGTTGACGAGCTCTGCGTAGCGAGGGTGGTCGCGCAGCAGCACTGGTTTGATGTTCGGCACGACCTCCACCGCGGCGGCCCGGTAGCTTTGGACAAAGCCGGCCGGATTCGGAAACTTGTCACGGTTCCAATTGAAGACGTACCGCTTGTTGCCCCTGGATGTGTAGCCCGAAGACAGATGAAACGAGTCGCATCCGATATCGTGCTCTTCCAGTTTCGCGACAAAACCGGCGAGCCGCGCCTGGGCGTCCGGTTGATCGGTATAGCTCATCGTTGAGCCGGAATACCCGAGGGCCCAGCGCGGCATCAAGGCGGGCTCACCGGTGAGCCACGTGAATCGTCGTGTCACTGCGGCCGGGTCGGGGCCGGCGATCACGTAAAGATCGAGATCACCGCTGTCCGCCACCATGTAGCGATACGAGCCATGGTAGTTATCGAGCTCGCACCCGAGGTCAAACGTCACATCCGACATGGTGTCGTAGAAGGCGCCATGGCAGGCGCCATCTGCATCGCCGATGAGCAGAAAAGGAATCGACTTGTACAGAGGATCCGAGAATTCCGCGTCGTAGCCCATCGGATCCACGTTGGTCAGCCGAAAGCGGCGGCCCGCGCGATTCATGGCGCCCGTTCGTTCGCCGAGGCCATAGTAGCGCTCACCGGCTTTGCGCGCGGCATAGTGATAGACGCGGCCATCCCACCAACCGAAGTCGTACGATTGCGTCGGCCGGTCTTCAAACATGAGGCGCCAGCTTTCGCCGTCACGCTGCGACCAGGTGCAGCAAAAGCCGTTGAGAACAATCTCTACGCGAATGCGTGCCGTCTCGAGCGTGAGCAGGCCGTCGCTCACCTCGAGCTGATAGTTCGGGCAATCGAACCCTGCGACGCTCATCCGGTCGCGCCCTGGTTCGGGCAAATCCGCCGCGCCGGCAGCAATAGCCCAACTCGGCGGGCCCTTGATCGTGCCATCAGGCAAAAGCAGCAGGCGGAGGATGTCTTCTTCGAGTATGAAGATATGCGCGCAGGCCCCGGTGTCGCTACCGAGGGTGAGTCGATTCCCCGCGCGCTCGGCGAGCACGAATACCGGAGGAGATGAAAGAGATGCGCGACGCATCAGCTCACATTCGCCAGCTCGGATTGACGTCGACGGCCCACTGTCGCAATCAACACGACCGCGGCAGACAGATCGAAGAATGTCAGAGAAGCGAAGATCGGCGTATAGCCAATGGCATCGATCACCTGCCCCAGGGTAAGGGAGAACAAGAGACCGCCGAGCCAGCCGGCCTGCCCCACGAACCCGACGGCGGTTCCAACCTCGGCCGGTGCGAACACATCCGTATTCAAAGTGTTGAGTGACACGGAAATCATCTGATGAGCAAAGCCGCCGATACAGAACAACACAATCGCTACGTAGGGGGTCCCCGCCAGCCCGATACAACCGGGCGCGATCATGAGCACGGCACCGAGGCTAACACCGGCAATTCTCGAATGCACCAGATGCAGGCCGAATTTGCGCACGAGCCAGGGCGAGAGATAGCCTCCGAGGACGCCACCGAGGTCGGCTGCCAGGAACGGGAGCCAGGCGAACATTGCAATCTGCGCAAGATTCATCCCTCGCCCGTGCAGATACAGCGGAATCCAGAAACTAAAGGTCTGCCACGCAGGTTCGATGAGAAAACGCGCGATTGCAATCGACCAGAACCGCGAGCGGGTGAGGATATCCCGAGCGCTTGCGCGTGCGGCCGGCATCGCGGCACGCTCGGTAGTGATATACGCCCGTTCCTCTTCCGTGATCGCGGGATGTTGCTCCGGAGCGCGGTAGACCAGATACCACGCCGCCGCCCAGATCAGTCCCAACGCTCCAGTGACCACGAAAGCGAAGCGCCAGTTCGATACGAGCGAGACGCCGATGACGATTGGCGGCGCAAGCATTGCGCCGAGTGAGGTTCCGGCGTTGAACCAGCCAGTCGCCACGGAACGCTCGCGCGCGGGAAACCACTCCGCAATCGCCTTCATTCCCGCGGGGATCACGGCGGCCTCGCTCATGCCGAGCAGGCCTCTGAAACCGGCCAACATCATCCATCCACCGGCGAGCGCATGGGCCATGTTGGTGATGGACCAGGCGGCTGCGAACAGCGGCAATCCGACTCGCAGACCGATCCGATCGACGACGAAGCCGCATACCGGCTGCATCACGGTGTAGGCGAGCTGAAAGGCGCCCACGATGTAGCTGTATTGCCCGACGGTGATGTCGAGCACTCCCTGGAGTTGCGGCGCCAGCGCGGCCAGCGAGTTTCGCGCGAGATAGTTGAGGATGGTGCCGCAACTGACCAGCGCCACGATCCACCAGCGCAGACCGCGGCGGCGCTTCATGCGCCGCTCGCAGCCTTACCCGTGAGATCGGTCGGATTCAGAAATTGTAGCTCGCGCGCACACCGCCATAACGACGGAAGTCGCGTGGCACGTAGCTCTGAACTGCTTCCGCATTGCCCTGGTTCCCGAACGAGTTGGTGATGTTGTAGAAATACTGCTTGTCGAACAGGTTGTTGACGAAGCCCGCCACCTCCCACCGCCCCGCGCTATCGCGCACCCCCAGCGACAGGTTTGTGACCCCATAGCCCTTCTGAATCGTCTCCGGATCGTTGTTGAGCCCGAAGTTGATCTGACTCTGGTAGGTATAGGCAACTTGCAACACACCCTGGAGCGAGGAAGTCAGCGTCGGGGTGTACTCGCCGTTCAGCGAAGCCTTCCAGAGCGGCGCCTGCGCGGGCCGATAACCCGCCAGATTCTGCCGTGTCGGAGTGCCGACGCAGCCCAGCGCCGCGGTCTGCCCCGGATAGCATTGCGCGAATGGGAAGGAAAGAATTCTGGCATCCGAATAAGTCACGCCGCCCGAGAAGTTGAAATCGCTCGACGGGCGCACAGCACCTTCGAGCTCGACACCCCGCGTGCGCAGCTTTCCGACATTCGCCAGGCGGAAGTTGCTCGTGCCGTCGGCCAGCGTCTCGATGCCTTGTGCCTGGAAATTGTCGAACGTAGTGGTGAACACAGTGGTGTTGACTGTTACGCGCCGATCGAGGAACTGCGACTTCATACCGACCTCCCAGTCCTTGGACTTCTCGGCCTTCGTCGGTCCCGAATTCTGCCGCAAGAGATTGAAACCACTGCTGATGTCGTAGGCCTGGCCCTTGTAACCGGTGGCAAATGTCGCGAACCCCATGACATCGGGAGTGAAATGATGCTCGACACTCGCCCGATAGGTTTCGTAAGTCTCCGAGTTGTTCCCGGAGAAGTACCCGTTGTTGGCGCGGTCGCGGAAAGTGTAATTGATGTCGTAGTGGCCCACGCGCGCGCCACCGACGAGGGACGTATTCTCGATCACTTCATATTCGACCTGCCCGAATGCGGCATATTGCTTGGTACCCGTGGTCGCGTACCAATTCGCGATCGAGTAGAACGGGCCGCGCGTGAAGTCCCGAATTACACCCAGGTCCGAATAGAAGAGACCGAGGGTATAAGCCAAGGGCTTCTTGGCGGCGGACACCAGCCGTAGCTCCTGCGAGCGCGCCTTGGCATTGAAGGTACCGCGCTGGCGATTGTCCAGAGCGGCGATCGCCGATTCGTCCTGGTCGAGAACATCGAGCTGCTGGAAATGATCCCAGGCCGTGATCGAAACCAACGAAGCAAAGCCGAGATCGAGCGAGGCCCGCAATGACGTCGCGAAGTCACTGTATTGAGTGCCCGAGGTGATGTTGTTCACCACGTCAGTGTTGTCTTCACTGAAGGTCACACCCGGAGCGAACACGGAGGGGCCGTAGGCCGCGTTGCCGCGCAACCGCGCATTGGGAGCCACGCGGATGAACGGGCGGCCAATCGAGGTACTACCATCGATATACCCGGCCTGGGCAGTGACGTTCAGCTTGTCGGTCGGATTCCAAACCAACTTGCCGCGTGTCGACACGATGCGCCGGCCGTTGACCTTGTCGCCGTCGAACAGGTTGTGGACGTTTCCCGCATAGTCGTCGTAATTGGCGCTGAGTCGGAAGCCAAGATTATCCGTGATAGGGCCAGATACGGAACCGTTCGCGGTGTACTCATCGTCAGTCGACCCCGACGCCGCGAACCGGGCCCTCAGGTCGGCTGTCGGCCCTTGGGTCGTGATGTTGAGTAGGCCGGCCGAGGCGGCGCGGCCATAGAGAGTGCTCTGCGGACCTCGCAACACTTCTACCCGCTCGACGTCGGAGAGGTCCGCGAAGGCTCGCGCAAGAAACTGAACCGGCACATCGTCCATTTGGACGGCAACGCTCGGCTCGACGGCCTGCGAGAAGGCAAACGTCCCGATGCCGCGCATGGAGATCGATGCATTCACGGGATGTTCGGCCGACCGGATGATCAGTGATGGAGCTGCGCGAGTCAGCTCGGAGAATTCACGAATGCTCTGCTTTTCGAGCGTCTCCCCGCTCAGCACCTGCACAGCGACCGGAACGTCCTGAACGTTCTCGGCACGTTTCTGCGAGGTAACGACGACTTCTTCGAGAACGTTACCTTCGGAGCCCGTTGTTGCAGCAAGAGCCTGACCAGCTCCTGCGACAGCAAGCCCCGCAACCATGATCGTGCGAATCTTCATGCCTCTCTCCCCCAATCGAGATGCGCGGAATGTTCCCGCTCTAGTTATATGATAACTTTGGCTCGCTAACAATGCATTTGATGTTGTTTTTGCGGAACAAACTCAGAATTCTGTGAATTGATAGTACAAATTGGCTCAGCGCAGCTGACAAATGTCCTTCACGTCCATGTCGTTGTAATCGAGGTTTTCCCCTGCCATTGCCCAGATGAAACTGTAAGCGCGCGTGCCGACGCCCATGTGCACCGACCAGGGTGGCGAAATCACCGCATCCTCATTGGCCATGACGATGTGGCGTAATGCGTCCGCGCGCCCCATGTAATGGAAGATCCGGTCCTGGTTCTCGAGCCCGAAGTAGAGATAGATCTCCGATCGGCGTTCATGCACGTGCGGCGGCATGGTGTTCCACACGCTTCCGGGTTCGAGGATCGTCATACCGAGGCACAACGAAGCACTCGCGCATGTATGCGGCAGGATGAGCTGATAGATCTTTCGGGCATTCGAGGCTTCCAGGCTCCCTCGTTCCATGGGCTTTATGTCGGCGAGCCTCAGCTTGCGTACTGGGAAGGCACGGTGCGCGGGGACGCTCAACAAGTAATAGCGCGCGTGCTCGCCCTCGAATTGCACGTCAGCGGACCCCATCGGTACATAGAGCGCGTCGCGGGAAGCAAGATCGAAGCGCTGCCCGTCCACGGTTACAGAACCGGTGCCTTCACCGATGTTGACGACACCCAGTTCGCGTCTCTCCAGAAGCGGATGACCCGCAGCGCTGTCGGGCTCTGTATGCGCAGGCAGTTGGAGCACTCTGCCAGCGGGGACCGCGCCACCGATGATGAATCGCTCGCCGTGGGAATATGTCAGTGCGACTTCGCCCGCGCGAAAGATCCGGCTCACCAGATAGCGGTCGCGCAGCTCGTCATTCGACACTCCCGCCATCATGTCAGGATGCGTCGCGTAGTAGGTTTTCTCGAACACTCTTGCTCCAGATCGAGTAAAGCGCTTCAGACTGGCCGGGGCCGAGACGGCCACCCGCTCGCTGCACCCAGCCCTCAGACAGCTGGAATCGCACGGATCGGTGAAGTCTCTGTCGAGCGCGTCCGAACTTATCATACAAGTTCTGGTGCGCCGGTCAACGCGCGAGCCCGCTTCGGTCAGCCCGAGCGGTCACGCACGCGCGCGGTCGCGCTCAACATGGAATGGCGGGTCAGGCTTTCCTGCATGTGATGGCGCGCCGCCTCGCGGGCACGCGCGGTGTCCATTCGCACGATCGCATCGACGATCGCCTGGTGTTCGGCATGCACCTTGGCGCTGTAGGCAACCTGCGCTGATTGCGGTTGATCGCGAAGGTACAGATTGCGTGGCGGCACCAGGCGCAATCCCAAAAACTCCGCGAAGCGCACGTAGTAATCGTTCTGCGTGGCGCGTGCAATGGCGAGATGGAAAGCTCGATCGGCCTTGGCGGCGGCAACCGGGTCATTCTCCTGCTCGACCATGGTTTGCAGCGCATCCTGAATCGCGCCGATATCCGCGGTCGTACGCCGCGCGGCCGCCAACCCCGCCATCTCGGTCTCGATGCCGAGTCGGATCTCGAGCAACTTGATGACATCCGCCAGCTCGTTCAGCTCTTCGGGTGTGATCTGGAATGCCCGGTACTGGGCACTGTCGGTCACAAACACACCCGAGCCCTGCCGCGAGACCGTGAGGCCGTGCGCGGTCAGCCGTGCCACGGCTTCGCGGACCACCGTCCGGCTCACCTTCTCGGAATCCGCGATCACCTTCTGCGTGGGCAGACGCGTGCCGGGCATGAGCTCGCCCGAGCGAATCCGTGCTTCAATCTTGGCGAACAGCTCGTCAGCCATCGATGATTCGTGGCCCAGACTTGTCATACGACTTCCTAAAAGCTAGCCTAGCTTTTAGCACTAAACACTGGCGTCCGTCGACATTTGCATCCCTGACCGGAGGTCACGAACTTGGAGCGCCGCGAATTTATAACTTCCGCAGTCCTTGCCGGTGTCGCTTCACCCGCCGCGGATTCCGCTGTCAAACACCGGAAGTCCGACGGTGAAACGGATGATCGGCAGTACATGTTGGACCTGCTCGCGCGAATGGCGCGGCCTGTCCTCAGCTCGATGTCAGAAGGAAAACTTCAGGCGGTTTTCAAACCCGAGCTGAGCCCGACCTGGGACGGCCGCAACATGCGAGTCGCCTACCTCGAAGGCTTCGGCCGACTGATGTCGGGCATCGCGCCGTGGCTCGCTCTGCCGGACGACGACTCGGCCGAAGGGAAGTTGCGCGGCACCTTCCGGCAGCAGGCGCTCGCCAGCTACGCGCACTCGGTCGATCCTGCGAGTCCGGATTATCTGCTTTGGCGCGAGCATAGCCAGCCGCTGGTCGATTCCGCCTATTTCACCAACGCGTTCCTGCGAGCGCCGCGGCAGCTCTGGGACCCTCTCGATGCAAACACCAAAAATCGGATAATCGAAGAGATCAAGGGCCTGCGACGCGTCTCATCGCCTTATTCCAACTGGTTGTTGTTTGCAGCAATGAACGAGGCCTTCCTCCTGTCTATCGGCGAGCAGTGGGATCCGATCCGCATCGACCTCGCCGTCCGCAAGATCAACGAATGGTATGTCGGTGATGGATGGTATTCGGATGGGGCGCACTTTCACTTCGATCACTACAACTCCTATGTAATCCACCCAATGCTCGTCGAGATCCTCGAAGTGCTGCTTGCGACCAATGCAACCTTCAACAGCCTGAATGCCGCGGTGTTGCTCGATCAGGCATACAAACGCATGCAACGCCACGGCGAGCAGTTGGAGCGAACCATCGGGCCCGACGGCACCTACGCGCCGATCGGCCGCTCGCTGACATACCGGACCGCGGTGTTCCAGCCGCTCGGGTTGCTGGCCTGGCGCAAGAGGCTACCGCCCTCACTCCCAGAGGGCCAGGTACGTGCGGCAACACTGGCGGCGCAGCGCGCGATCTTCCGCTTTCCCTCCAACTTCGACGCAAATGGTTTCCTGACACTGGGCTTCACCGGTCATCAACCGAAGCTGGCGGATGTGTATTCGAATTCCGGCAGCATGTACATCGCGGCTGAAAGCCTGATCGCACTCGGGCTGCCCGCGAATGACAGCTACTGGACTTCTCCCTCTCTCCCCTGGACCAGCAAAAAGGCGTTCAGCGGCGGAGAGTTTCCGAAGGACTACTACGTCGAGTATTGAAGCGGGGTCAGGCTCGCTTCATAAAACTTTACACGCCACACAAAGACGGCCAACGAGCGGAGCGCAAAGTCCCTATCGGGTTCTACAACACCGAAAGGACTGACCATGAACACTCCCTCCGACCCTACCCCCTCTGCTCGCTCTGGCTTACGTACGCTGTTCAACCGGCAGACTGTGTTCGCATTCCTGGCCGGCGCTTCTCTGGCGGGCGGCCTTGGCGCCGCGGCGGCTGTAGTGGCCGCGAATGGCTTGCACGGCGGTATGATGATGATGCACGGTACCGAAAGCCCGGCGGATATGACCGCCCACATCGACCACGTCCTGAAGCACCTCTACGTCGAGATTGACGCCACAGACGCGCAAAAGGCCAAAATCGGACCCTTGGTACAGCAGGCGGCCGGTGATCTCCTCCCCTTGCACACGCAACTTCAAGCTGCACATGTTCGAGTCATCCAGGGACTGACACAGCCGACGGTCGACCGCGCCGCTCTCGAAGCTGCACGCGAGTCTCATCTTCAGCTGGCAGATCTGGCGTCAAAACGCATCGTGCAGCTCATCGGCGACGTCGGCGACGTGCTCACGCCGGCCCAGCGCAACGCACTGGCCACTCACCTGGAGCGACTTCACGGAATGCCCAATCACTGAGACGGCTGGCAAAAGCGGCTGACGGCCCCTACAGTGCCAAGTCAGATGGTTGAGCGCATTCTCCTGGTCGAAGACGACCCCCGCCTCGCCGAAATGCTCTGTGAGTATCTCGGCCAGGCGGGTTTTGGCGTGACCGTCGCGCCCTTAGGCATCACGGCGCTCGAGCGGCTGGCCGGGGCTGATTATGACGCTGTTGTGCTGGATCTGATGTTGCCTGACATGGACGGTCTGGACGTCTGCCGGCAATTGCGCGCCAAAGCTGACACACCCGTTCTGATGCTCACCGCACGGGGCGAACCAGTCGACCGCATAGTAGGCCTGGAGCTCGGAGCCGATGATTATCTGCCGAAGCCGTTTGAGCCTCGGGAATTGCTGGCGCGCCTGCGTGCCATTCTGCGGCGGAGCTCGCGCACGATGGCGCCAGGTGAAAAGCCTCTGACGTTCGGCCGCCTGGAAATCGACACCGCTGCTCATATCGTGCGGCTCGACGGTGTACAGTGCGAGTTGACTGGATATCAGTTCGATTTGCTCGTGACGTTAGCAAAGAACGCCGGACGGGTATTGTCGCGAGACGCTCTCCTCGACGCTGTCAAAGGCGAGCAGTTGGAATCATTCGACCGCTCGATTGACGTGCACGTGTCGCGTATCCGGGTAGCCATCGAAGACAATCCGAAAAAACCTCGGCGTCTGATCACGGTGCGTGGATCGGGCTACGTGTTTGCCAAGGCACAAGATTAGTGTTGCGCCTTTACCTGCGCTTCTATCTCGCCTTGCTCGCCAGCCTCGTCCTCTTTGGTTTCGCGACCGCGGTGATGTGGCGTCTCACCGGCAGCTCAATGGAGCAAGCGGGGACCACGGTTGGACGGTTAGTCCAAAATGTCTTGCCGCCAGCTCAGTCGCCACCCGCCGTCCAGCAAGAGGCGCTGCGACGAATTGCTGCCGGGCTGGAGAGCGATGTAACTCTCTTTGCGCAGGACGGCAGCGTCATTGCCGCGATCGGCCACCCGCTTCCGCAGCCCAGCGTGAAGCGATTCCGAGCGATCGCCATGGCGCATTGGGATGGTAACGCCGTCTCCGTCATCCATCTCCAGGACGGCCGCTTACTCGTGGCTCGCGTACCGCTGGGAACTGGAAGCACACGACTGTTTTTCCACCTCATGTTGGTATTGCTGGTCGCGGCGATCGGCGTGGCTGCCTATCCGATAGCGCGGCAACTCACCCGCCGCCTCGAGCGCCTGCAACGAGGTGTTGAATCCCTTGGTGCAGGAGATCTGTCAGCGCGTGTCGCCGTAGAAGGCCGGGACGAAGTGGCACGCCTGGCCGAGAGCTTTAACCGAGCCGCGAGCCAGATCGAACAGCTGGTCCGGGCACACCAGACACTCCTGGCCAACGCTTCGCACGAGTTGCGCACTCCATTGGCCCGCATCAGGTTGGCGGTTGAACTGTTGAAAGGCTCGGCAGATGCAAAGAGCAAGGCGGGATTGGAACAGGATATCGCGGAGCTGGACTGGCTGGTCGATGAAATCCTGCTCGCCAGCCGACTCGACGCCGTCAATGAGATCGAGGCTACCGAGGAAATCGATCTTTTGGCACTCGCTGCCGAGGAATGCAGCCGCTACGACGACGTACACCTCGAGGGCACCCCAACCACCGTCCGCGGCGATGCGCGCCTGCTACGCCGCCTGCTACGTAACCTGTTGGAAAACGCCAAGCGCCACGGCGTTCCTCCAACGCAAGTGCGGGTGACGCGTGCGAACGGCACCGCCGTCGTTACGGTGTGGGATAACGGTCCAGGCCCCTTGCAATCTGAATTCGAAAAGGTGTTCAAACCTTTCTATCGAAGCAGCGGCAGCCGCACTGGCGTTGGAACCGGATTGGGCCTGGCATTGGTGCGACAAATCGCGCAACGCCATGGAGGCGATGCAAGCTGCGTAATTGCCGACGATGGCCGAAGCCGCTTCACTGTCACGCTGGCTCAGCCGTAGCGGCCCGGAACCTCCCACGCTAAAACATCGCCCTCACCTCCCGTTGAGCTCCAGGGGTCGACGCCACGGGCACCGGGCGCTCCCCCTTTCGTACGATCGCCGGTGGCGGCGGCGGTTGAAGTGTTGCGATCCTCCGCAGATGACCCGCCCATTTGCTCGCCCGCGGGTGAATAGTTGCCTCATCGGCATTTCCAACAGCAAGCATTGCTTCTCTCCCCGGATTCGCGTCGCAGGTCAATGGCTCGTATCCGCGCCTGCGACCTGCACCAGAACAAACAACATCAACATCGCCCACCCCCACCAGCGGACCTGCGCGATGTACCTGGACCGAAGCTGTTCTCGAAGACGGCGTCTGTTCATCGTATTGTCCTCACGCAATTCGATGTGCTCACCTGCTACGTCGATGGATGAACCGGCGCGGCGGCGCTCGAGCCCAGGCTGAAGCATGTCAATTGCGCGAGTTCACCACCGCGTCGCCAAGCTATTGATTTAACAGCACTCCTCTCGCTGACTTAGCACTCGATACCCGAGAATGCCAATAATATTCATCGGTCTTCAAAGTTCAAGGGGTGCACCCTTCCTCGCTCCGGCCGCGGCCCTTCTCCTCCAGTGTTTGTTCGCGGTTCGTCCCCTTGAAAAGCCTCCGCGCGCGCGCAAAAATTGCCGTTAATGTCCGTGGTGATGCGCGCGGTTATCACCAACGTCGCGCAACCGGACAACATCGAGGAGATTGCTGAACTCTGCATCGTTGCTCAAAGAGGTACTCATCATGTCGACCCGAGACACATCAGTGCCTATGTCCGGCCGCTGGAGCCAGCTCACACAGACCATGCACAACATGGTCCCGTTGCCGGGTGTTCAGCCTGAATCCCTTCGCTACATCGACGCCCGCTGGCAGGGATACCTCACTGCCGAGATGCGACAGCTCCTGCAGGCCACTTGCGGCCTGTCGGGCACGCCTCTCGGAAACGTTGACTTTACCGGGTGTTGGTATCCAGAGGAGCCATTGGCTCTATTCCGTCCTTGCCTCACGCTGGCCATTGATGATGACGGCCGCCGTTGGATTGCGGAGGCAGCCAGGACACGCGGGTTGCCCGGCCCGGTGTGGTGTATCGATCCAAACAGGCAGGTTGCCCTATACGTCGATCGAAGGTTGCAGGACTTTCTGAGGCGGCTCGATGACTACGGCCGGCACGGGCGGGCCTCTTTGTGGAGTATCGCGGTGGCCGCCCGAGTCCGGCGCATCTGGTTACGCCGTTACGCTCAGGCGGTCCATGTCGCCGTTGCATGGCGAAGCCTGAAGGAGATCCGAGGTTGGCTCGGACAGTTGCCCCAGGATGCCTGGATTTACGATCTGCGCGCCCCGGGCAACCTGCGGGGCTTGGCCTACGGTTTGGCTCGAGATCGCGCCAAGTGGTTCCGGTGCGGGCGCCTTCCCGTCTTCGCCCTCTGTCGGGAGGAGGCTATAACCCGCCCGACGCAGCGGACAGCATCCGCATCCCCCGAGGGTCGAGGCTCCCTTTCCCACTGATTCCTGCATCGCCAGGCCCGGCGCGCACTGAGTCGACCGGGCCTGCCGATGTTGGCTCGGCTGCTGATCGCGCCGGCCTCAAGTTTGTCGCGGGGTAGCTCTCAGATCCGCATCGAGAATTTCGTTCGGACGAACGGGTCGATCAGACCCATTCACGCCGGCGAACCGCTCGAATTCCTCCACATAACGCTGAGTGAGCCGAGCCTGATCTGAGGCAGACAACCTCTTCAGATCCAGAAAGCGGTCATTCTCTTCTTCATAAACGTGATGCGCGACTGCGCCACGAATGTGTGCGAGCTTGTCGGCATACTCCTGGCTCATCGGATTGAGATACTCCAGCTCGCCGAGATTAGCCTTCGCCCCGGCCTGTTCGGTATAACCCGCCGTTCCATGCATCTTGTGGCCGAAGTGAATCAACGCGGGATAAATGACTGCCTCCTCCGCGTTGGCATGCGCGCTCAGTAAAACGGCAAGCTCAGCCTGAGCGGCGCGGCGCGCTGCAACATCCGTCGCTCGCTCCACGGCGCTGAAGGCGGCTTCAATCTGCTCATGATGATCCAATATCCGGGCCAGCCAGTCGTGGCCTTCAGCCGCTCGCCGCGCTTTCTCTCGCGCATTTCGCCGCGCCTTTTCGCTCTCCGTAGGCGTAACCGCTGCAACTACTTTGTCGAGTATTGACATGATGGACTCCGATGTCTGTTGGATGCAGAAACCTTTGCGTCGATTTCAAACGCATTCACACATCACGGGTTCAGGCCGCCTTCTCCTCCACTCGCGTCAGCTCCGTGCCGGGTGCCCAACTGTAGGTCGCTGATACGGTGCTCGAGGGTGAGCCGTCCGCATTCACGGCTCGACGGTAATCCCGGGAAGTGGTGCCTTCCTCTGCCTCTTCCACGAACTTTGTCCCGTTCTTGCGCAAGCTCGTTTCCCGATCAATCGTCTCGCGAACGAACTGCCGCTGACTCTCGAAGCGAATGAACGGAGGTAGCTTGCCGTCGCCCAACACTGTTTCAGGGTCGCGCCGCTCGACATCCTTGAAGAGCTGAAGCGCTACCTGGAAATGCCCCAGCTCGTAATCCAGAAATCGCTCCCAGAGAGCCTTTATGCGCGGATTGCTCTCCTGTTCCACACAGCCGGCATAGTTCCAGACTTCGGCGGCTTCGCTCAGCAACAACTTCTCCAAAATCGACTCTTCCGGGTTCAGCATCGAGCCATAGTGGGTGATGTGCTGTGACTCGACAGATGCAATCTCGGCGTACAGTTGCCTCGCCAGCGGATCAGCGAAAATCGGGCCGATGTTCATGTAGTAATCGTGAGTCTGGTACTCACCGCCAGTCAGAGTAATCGCGTGCAGCTTGGTAGCGAGAGCGGCGTCCGGACCATACGGCTCCAGAAGATCATGCTCCGGCGCCCGATGATGCTCAATGGTGGGACGTCCCGGCACAATATCGGTAAAACCCTGCACGATGTTGTTGGCGTCTTTTCCTTCCAGGCGATCCAACAATGCCGAGTAACGATAGAGATGATCGAAATCTTCGAGCAGCGCATATCGGTACCCTGTCGCCAGGTAGCCGTCCGGCTCGAGCTGTGCCACGGAGGCCGTGACCTCGATCGCCGTCTGTTCATATCCGATCGTCGTTTCGATAGGTGAATGATCTGCGCCAATCAGCCAGTTGATCGTCGTCGCCTGATGTTGCTCAACACGCATGAGCTCCGCGAGCTGGACGCGTGCTTTGCGATTCATACGCAGAGCGACCTGTTTTGTGCGCAAAGCGTCGAGCTCCTGCCCGTTCATCAGGATAATGCGCACGCGGGTAAATGCATCGTCATCGAGCTTGCTGATGGGCTTGCCTACCATGTCTCTCCAGCTCATCCGCTGTTGAGACAGAGGCACGCCACCTTTATCGCGCAATAGATTGATTGCCATTTCATGCTCCTTGATATCAGACGGCGGACGTGCCAGGTGCGGAGGCAACGAGCGTTTTCAGCCACCCTTCGACCATCTCCAGGTGCTCCTGCTCGACTGCGAGTGCCTCGGCGAACGGCTTCGTGAGTTGGCTCTGGCCCGCGAGCTGAGCGAGCTCGCCGAGAAGCTCCCAACCGGCATTGTCCGTGAGTTCGGCTGTCAACACGGCATTGAGCGACTGTGCGAGGGTCGTGCGCGGATCTGTTACCACTTGCAGCAATCCACTCGATGCTGTGGCGGTGACGTCCGCACATGGCGTCTGTGCTGTGGGGTCGCCGCCAATCTCCTGCACACACTGACTCAGCATCCGAAAGTGCTGGAGCTCCTGGGACCGGATGCGTCTTAGCGTCTCCAGTGCAGGTTCACCATCTTCCCTGGGCGGAAGTGGAACCTCACCTGCATTTGCCAACGCAAGATACTTAGTGATCACTGCCCCGTACAGCCGCGTGCCGGTGCGCTCGAACGCGATTCGCTCGCCCAGCTTATCGAGCAGTACGCCCACGGACGCCGAAGCCGCGGTGCTCTTGATCTTCCTCCCCTTGCCACCAGGCGAAGAAATCGGCGGTGGAATTGATCCGACGGCTTCAGCCTCAGTGATATACCACTGACGCTCGATATCCATCAGCAGTGTGCTGACAGGCTTCCGTGGCGAAAGCTCGTTGACCGCCTCCAGCATCGAGGCGACGCCTTCGGGATTGATGGCTCCGCCGGTGCGGTTTGGCCCTGGTGCCGTGCCTTCCATAAAGACTCCTGAGTTACGAGCGAAACGGTGGGTGGGATGCCAGTATTGCAGTCCCATTCGCCGAAATATGTAGGAGTTGATTACGAGCTCGGGCCGCCGCGTGCAAGATCGGGCGAGCTCATAACCCAAGTTAATGACTCATGTGTTGGTACCCAACGGACTGCGACAACGTGGATCGCTCGCGCCCCGAATGCTCAGTCCGAGTCGCAGGCGGTACGGGAATTGCTTTGACCTCAGATCATGGGACTGAACTCACGGCTGGAGTTTGCGATCACCGAGCTGCGGGTGCAGATGCTCAGCACGGAAGTGCTGTTCGGCTTTCAACTACAGAGCACCTTCCGGGAAGAATTCAGCCATCTTTCGGGCCCCGCGCGCGCGTTGGATGTGGTGGCTCTGACCAGCCTGGTTGTAACGTTGTGCGCGCTGATCGCGGGCCCTGCTCAACACCGCATTGTGGAACGCGGCAATGCAACACGACGCATACTCGCGGCGATCGGTTGGCTTTCGGGGGTTGCGCTGGTTTTCTGGGCCATCACCTTTGCCTGTGATGCATTTATTGTCTCGGAGTATTTCCTGGGCCGCACTGTGGCTGTTACCGCGGCCCTGTGCGCATTCGCGGCGGCGATGGGAATGTGGTTCTGGCTTCCGAAGTTGTGCGGGAGACCGAAGCGGACGGAAGAGGAACTACCTGAGTTTGAGCGGCCCGCCCTGCGCGAGAAGATCAGTCAGATGCTCAAAGAGGCCTGGGTTGCCCTCCCGGGCGCGACCGGATTGTTCGGGTTCCAGTTGATAGTGACCAGCCTCGGCGATTTCTCCCTGTTGCCGGGCTCTGTGCAGCGGATTCATTTTCTGGCCGCTGCCATGGTTGCCACCGCCATCATCATCCTCATCACCCCCGGGCAGCTCCATCGGGTTGCCTATCAGGGCCGCGATGATGAGCGCGCACACGGGATCGGAACCCGGCTGCTGAGTTACGCACTCGCGCCGCTGGCGGTCGGCATTTCCGCGGACTATTACGTGGCGGTAGGTAAAATACTGGGCTACAGCTCAGCTGTGCAGGCAGGCGCCGCCTCCGTGCTGCTGCTGCTGGTTGTCAACTGGTATGTTGTTCCGTGGATCATTCGCGTTCGGCGGCCAAATTGCAGCCCTGGTGCACGCACTCACCCAGCGGGAGCGAATACAAAGCTCACTGGCGCCGGGACCGACACCGAGGCGCCTGCGCGAGTCAACGCACCGGTGGTGGGATCAATAGAAAAAATGACCAGGTCTCCCGAACCCTGATTGCCCACAACCAGGAATCTTCCAGAAGGATCGACATTGAAGAACCGGGGCAACTTGCCACCCGTGGGCACATGACCGGCAGGCACCGGCAGACCGTCCGGGCCGATGCGGAAGACCGCGATCGTATTGCTGTTGCCGCGATTCGAGGCATACAGGAATTTGCCGTTCGGATGCAGCACGATCTCCGCACCCCCGTGCTCGGAAGGGTCCGCAGCGGGCAGCGTGGAGACTACGCCCAGTTGAGTCATCGAGCCTCGCTGTGTGTTCCAGCCCAACGTGATGACCGCTGGTGTGAGCTCGGTGACCACATAGATCCTCTGGCCGTCCTTGGAGAACACCAGATGTCGTGGGCCATAGCCGGCAGGCAAAACAACCGTCTGTTGGGTGTTGGGCGTCAGCGCGCCGGTCGTGGCCTCAAATCCATAGACAAATATTCTGTCCGCGCCCAGATCGACCGACAGGAGAAATCGCCCGTCGGGCGATAACACGACTTCATGGGCGTGAGCACTTTCCTGACGGGCGGCAACCGGGCCGGAGCCCTTTTGCTGAACAACCTGGCGGGCTCGTCCCAGCCGTCCATCGGACTGAATGGGGAAGACCGCTATCGTCCCACTGACGTAGTTCGCAACAAACAGCCATTTGCCGCTCGCATCAATGCTGAGATGACAGGGTGCCAGTCCTTCTGAAGATACGGTTCCAATGGCTCGCAGGCCCCCGGAGGAGCTGACATCGCCAATGGCGAGTGCAGTGATGTGGTCCGTCCCTGAGGACGGTGCATCCTCGTTCACGGCATAGAGGTATCGCCCGCTGGGATGGAGTGCGAGAAATGACGGATTCGTCGTCATGCCCACAGGATGAATTCCGCTCATCACTCCCTGCCGGGCATCCCATTGAAACGCGTAAATTCCAGAGCTGCCCGTGCTCGTGCCATTCGAGGTCGTGTAGGTCCCGATCCAGCCGGTCATGCTGGCAGCCGCAAGCAGAAAAGTGAGCATGACTCATTCACCCCGATCGCGCGGTTTTGCGCGCGGAAAGTGCATCATGTTAACTCGAGGCCATGTGACGAGCATCAGCGTCCAACGATCTGGTTCAAAGAAGGAGGCTTCCCTGTCCGCTATACTGCGAAGGACAGGTGAGAATTGTCGCGGCACGCGGCAATTCCTTGCCACGAAAGCGGCAAGCTGTTGCCGCTCCCGAGACTGCCGCGCATTTTCGATCAGACAACATACATGTCGATCAATTCGGTCTCCCGCTCTCTGCTGCCCTACTACGGCCCGCTGGCCGCCGGGAACAGCTCGCCCGATGCGAGGTCTGCCGCAGTTGCCGATAAAGCACCGGAAGCGACCGCTCTCAGGGAAATTGCTCCTGCACCCAGCTCAAACAGCGGTCCGGTCGAAGCAACCGAAAGCAGCCTGGAAAGAGCCCTGCGCCAGGCTCGTATCGCCACCGGAGTCGCGACGAGCCTGGAGTCGAACGCTGCCGGTAGCCATGCCCCGGCGATCGGCCTTTATCGGCGCGTCAGCCAGTACAGTGATGACCGGTCTTCTGAATCGGGTTTGATGAAGAGTTGGAACGATATCGTGCGCGAGAATCGATTTGAGGAGACGGGTATGGCGGGCCATGTGAAGGCGGTTGCGCAGAATGACTCGGTAGCACTCCCGTCGCGCGTTCTCCACCTGACCGTCTAGCCGGAGAGGCTCATGATCAACGCGCGAATGCAACGGGTGGCAAACTGGGTCACGGTGAGCCTGCTTTGGATGTTCACTCAGACAGCCCTCGCGGTTCCTGCTACCGCGGCTCACCGCGATATCGACGAGTTTGCATCTCGCTTCATAACCTCATTTGAGAATCTCGATCTGCCGGGGTTCATGGCCTGTTTTGCGGATGACGCGACGGTGTTCTTTCCAGTTCCCGAACCGCCTGATCTGTTCGTGGGGAAAGTGGCCATTGAGCAGCAATTCCGACGAGTTTTCGAGCGGATCCGCGCGAGCGCGACCTCCGGACCGCCATACCACCGCCTCGTCCCCGAAAATACGCACGTCCAGGTGTTGAGCCCTGTTTCCGCGGTGATGACTTTCCAGCTGCGAAATGCCGAGCGAGTCGCTCGCCGCACCCTGGTCTTGAAGAAATCGCGCGGTCAATGGCTCATCGCGCAACTTCACGCGTCGAACGTCCCGATCGCGCCGTAGGCGGAATTCAGCGCAACACGCTGTCGATCATCAACGCAGCCTTCCCTTGTGGCCGCTTCAGCATGGCCTGGAGTTGAAATATCCGTGCAGAGCAGGCCACGTCCGGGGACACTGGAGGCGTCAGCGGCAACTCCTTGTGACCGACAACATCCGCGGTAGCTTTACCGAATTCCTGCTCGATATCCGCCTGGATCGCACCGAACTCCCGCGCGGCATCGTTGAAATCCACATGCACGTCGCCGTCCGCCAGGCCACGCCGCTGCATTCCCTCGTTGGTGGCCCGATAGAGTTGCACTACCGCAGCCTGGAAGGCTGCTGTGTTCTCTGCGCTCAATGTGTGTATTGACTCCTGCTCGTCCAGCGTCTGCGTTGCCATAAAACGGTAGCACAACACCGGATCTCGCGTTTGCAACTCCTCGAGGGTGTCAACGGCGACACGACCCCAAACCAACCGCGATTTCTGATCAGCAAATCCGAGGCGCTCATTGATCGAGCGGGTCAGGAAAGTGCGGGCTTCGAGCAGCGCCTGGGAGAGTGTCTCACCCCGCGCCATGCGCGCGCCGAGGAACGTCCACAGTGTTTTGGCATCACTGGGAGCAAACTGTTCCACCGCTGCATACACCGCATTCTTCCTGATCTCGGCTTCCATCCGCAGCTCCGGATTCAATCGCATGCGCACGGCGTCTGTCCGACTGAGGCTCCAGAGTATCGCCATGGCGACCATCAGTGCGATCAGGAAGGTTTTCAGAAGGTCCCTGTCATCTGCAGTTTCGTTCCGATGCGCAACCCACACAACTGTGCCGGCCAGCGACGCGCACAGTGGCATCGAAAGGAGAATGAGGAGAGTGACGGCCAACATCGTCATTGCCGCGCTCCCAGCAGCCCCACCGTCCACCCCGCCTGACGCAACCTCCTGGTGGCCTGCACGTTCAGATACACCAGTGCAATCAGGTTGATCAACGGGAAGTAGGACAACACCATGAACAGGATCTTCGTGCCCTGAGATTTCTCTAGTCCGGAGCAGATCTTCAGCACACCCAGCAAAGAGTAGGCGGCCGTGCAGAAATACAGGCCGTAGATCACCCAGTCCGTCGCCACATGGCCCTGATCGAGTCCACGCAGCAGGAAATTCAGGAGGATGCTGTAAATCACGATTTTCTGCCCCCGCGAGAGCAGCCATTCGAGCTCGTCCGAATCGACTTCGACGGGCTCTACCGTGGCACGTTGGGTCGTCGGTTGTACCCGTTGGGCAGTCGGTTGTAACCGCGGTTTGGCCGAGACCTCCTGGGCCTGCGCCGCCTTGACGTAGGCCACCTGGCAGGAAGGGCATTGCCATTGCGGCGCACTGTCTGTTGGCCGGCGCTCATAGCCGCATTTTGGGCACTTCACTGACAAATCCGCCACGCTCCAGATGATGGCACGTGACACTACGCGGCTGCGGTGCAGTACACCGTGCGTCCAGTCACGGCAGCACCTTCAATTATGTGAAGCAGCTCGCGATCGAATTCAGGCGGCTTTGCGACGCACCAACCGTGGATCTTCCAGGTCGTTCAGAAGTCGGCTCCACATGCATTTCAAATGAGCAGGCGATAACCCGGCCTCGGGGAGCGAGAGTCGAACGGTCGCGTCGTCGACAACCGAGTTGGTGTGTAGTACAGCCAACGCGCCCGCAATGCGCCCGAAACGAAGTGATCGGCCCAGCGGGGTGGTTGGATCGCTCGTCAACGTCTGCTCTTCCAGCGCAGCCACCATCAACTCGGACAGCTCCCATTCGACGCCGAGTCGCCAGGCAAACACTGGCGCCTGCGACGCCAGCAGAGCCGCGATCAATTGCGGCGTGGGGCGACGCTTCTTCTGATCAGGGTTATTCTGACAGTGCTCAATTGTGGCGCGGAACAGAATAATCTCGGCCAGTCCGCTGATGAGGCACAGTAGTTCCGCGCCAAAGGCATCAGTGCGCTCAACGAGCGCCGCATGAGGAATGGCGGCGTGTGCGGATCTCTGCGCATGCTCCCAGACCAGCTCCGGAAAGCGTGAAAATACTTTCGCACTGTTGATCTGGAAAATCGGCTGCAATATCGAGCTCGCCACGAGCGAGCGCAAGCCATCCGACCCCAATATGACCACTGCCCGTTCGATCGATTCAACCTTACCGGCGGCCACCCGGTAGTAGGCGCTGTTAGCCATTTTCAACAGGCTACCCACCATGGAAGGGTCTCGCGCGATAATGGCTGACAGCTCGCGACGCGAGACGTCCTCGTCATTGATGGCGCGCATCAGTTGTGGCAGCAGGTTGGGCCGACGCGGCGTCAGGCGCTTCTGTGTCATCGGATCGCCGATTGCAGCAAGCACGGACGCGACGACCGGGTGGTCGTCGGACAGAGGCGGCCCCAGATCCTCGAGTCCCAGCTCCAGTTGCCGCAGCCGCCGGGTAATCTCAGGTGGATCCAGAATCTCCACTGTAGCGGCCTCGAGCAGCGGCGGCTCAGGCAAATGCTGTAGCTCTGCCGGCAGTTCGAGCGTGAGTGGAACCGCCTCCGCGGCTGCTTCCGTTACGGGAGCCTGGGTTGCGGCGGTAGCCGTGGCCAGCGCCCTGCGCAACACGGGGCGTACTGAGAATCCAAACCCCGCACCCAGGGCGGTGAGAAGGAGCACTGAAAAGTAGATCACCATGGCGCCGGTAAGCCTTGCGGACCAGCCAGTCTTTCCCGAAAGTATTTCAGTTGTCGGCACCGGGGCCGATGACTTTAGGAATCAATTCCCGTGTGACGTGGCGCACACTCTCTCATCAGCGATCCGGCCTCACGCTGCGTCGCGGTCGCATCGGCCTCACTGTGTCGATGGCGTAAAGCGGCCCACTGGGGGGCGCCGTGAATACGAAACACAAATCATGCTCCCCGGTCGTTGGAGCAATCACGGCCTCAACAGCCTGGCGAGCCTCGCTCCTCGCCGGATCGGGAAGAGCCACGCGAGCCATCTCGGCCCCGCTCTCGCAGCGGTCCTGATAAACCACCACCTCGCCAAACTGCGTCCGCGCCGGATATGACTTCAGTTGGTTCTTATGATTAGCCAACCCAAAATTACGAGCCAGCCGCGCGATGTTGAGCTCGAGGGCGGTAGCTCCGCTCAGCAGCGCCCGCGGATAGACATAGCAGCTATTCAACAGGTCCACGTCATAGACCGGCGCGACAGCGGGTGAGTCGGGTGTCAACGGAAGCCGTAGCCTCAGGTTATTACCCGGGCACACCTGCAACTGACTGGATGAGCGGGTCAAAAGAGTGTCTGCCCTGAAGGCAAACGACCGCGTTGCAGCCAGCGGCAGACCGTCAGAGCTGAACACCGCAGCCTTGATTCCGGTGCCCAGAGACAAAGGAAGCGGCGACGTATACGACTTCCCCCTCGAGTCTGGCTCCGACCCATCAATTGTATAGCGGATAGTGCCAAACCCCGTCTGGTTGGCGAGCTTCACGAGCCCTTCCCCATTCTGCACAGCGGCGTTGCCGCCACCCACCACCTCGAAGTCAACTGCAAACGCGGAATCAGCAGCGGCAATCGACTGCCGGCGATAGCGCCGCATCTGGGCAGGAAGGCGATTCAGAAAGCCGGCCCAACTCATACGCGCGGGCGTAGTCCAAACAGCCTCCGACAACGCATCAACGCGAGGGAAAGCGGCATGCTGCAGATGCCAGTCCGACAGCAGATATTCGCTCCATAGACTGGCTTGCGCGCCTGATACGTGGCTGGCTGCTTCGGTACTCAATGCAGCTGGAACGGCCTCGAAGTTGTAAACCTGCGCCAGCGACACAACGCTTGGGCGTCCGGCGGGCTCATCGTCCAGCCGACTTTGTAGATTATCGAAATAGAGCGTCGGCGCAGGTGACAACACAACATCGTGGCCGAGTCGCGCCGCCTCGACTGCGCCACTGGTACCGCGCCAACTCATCACTACAGCGTTCGCGGGAACACCGCCGTCGAGAATTTCATCCCAACCAACCATAGTCCGGCCGCGCGCGGCGAGATAGGAGCCGATCTGGCTCATGAACCAACTCTGCATCGCTTCCTCGTCAGCGATGCCAAGAGCACTCATCTGCGCGCGGATGGCGGGCGAGGATTTCCACTGATCCTTGATGGCCTCGTCCCCGCCCAGATGGATGTACTTGCCAGGAAACAAAGGCAGGATTTCGTCAATGACGTTCCTGACGAATGTCAGGCTGTCAGAGCCGGTGTCGTAGAGATAGGAATTCACGCCCCAATCACTGGAAACCGTTGGCCGCTCACCGGTCACACCGAGCTCGGGGTAGGCGGCAATAGCCGCCTGAGCATGCCCGGGCAAGTCGATTTCCGGCACGACGGTGATGTAGCGCGCGCCGGCATAGGCCACGATCTCGCGTATGTCCTGCTGCGTATAAAACCCGCCATATATGCCTGTCTCACTTCCCACCCCGCCGTTCGAGGGCGGACTACGCCAAGCCCCGACGTTTGTGAGTTGCGGATAGCGTTTGATCTCGACGCGCCAACCCTGATCATCGGTCAGATGCAGCTGCAGGACGTTGAGCTTGTGTTGCCCCATCTGCTCGATGATGGCCTCAACAGATGCCACAGGCAGGAAGTGGCGCACGGGGTCCAGCATCAGGCCTCTCCACTTGAACCGTGGAGCGTCCTCGATGTGAATGCCTGACAGATGCACGCTCGAATTGTGCGCCGCGTTGGTGGAAAGCAACTGCGCCGCCGTCATGGCGCCGTAGTAGAGACCCGCTTCAGTTTGCGCAACGATGCGCATGCCCTTGGAATCCACATCCAGGGTATACCGTTCAGGATCGGCCTCGGGATCGACTGCAGCCAAAGTGAGTGTGATGCTCGCAGGGCCGCAGCGACGGCTCTGGAGATCGAGCCCCTGGACTGCGCGAAGGGTAGACTGGAGACGTTGCGCCACCTTGATTGTCTCGCCTGTCGCGCAAATGGACGTTTGAGCGTTTGCGGTGAAACCTCCAGGCGCCGGCGTGACTCGAGCCGGCCACGGAATCAGCGACGGCTCGCCCGCTCCCGCCACGACGGACCCGAATAACACGATCGCCGCCGCCAACCTGTAAATCCTTCGCCCCTCCAACTACGAACTGCCCAACAAAGGCACCACCACATTCAGCACCAGGACGCCCACCAACCCTACGCTGCCAGCCAGACTTTCCATCAGCGTCCAGGATCGGAACGTGTCCCGAAGATCCAGGTTGAAATATTCCTTGAACAGCCAGAATCCTGCATCGTTGACGTGGGAGCACATCAAGCTGCCGGCACCGATCGACAACACCATCAGATTGGGATCCACGTGCCTGGCCGTGACGATCGGAACCATGATGCTCGCGGCAGTGAGTCCGGCGATGGTAGCGGACCCAAGCGCTATTCGGATCGCGGTAGCGATGAGCCACCCGAGGATCAGGGGTTGCAGTGGAATGAGCTGCAGCCAGGCGCCGAGCTGCTCACTGACGCCGCTATCAACAAACACCTGTTTGAGCGCTCCAGCGCCCGCGAGTATCAACAATATGGCGGACACATCTCGCAGGGACGCCCCGTAAGCTTGCATGAGCGCCTTGAGGTCCATGCGCCCGATGACGCCCAGGCTGAATGTCGCATAGATCAAAGACACCAGCAGGACAACCGTTGGTTGGCCGATGAACTCCACAGTCGCGGCAAACTGGGGCGCCTTCGGGTGTAAGTAGGTAAACGCGGTACTTGCAGAAATCAACAGCACCGGCAGAAGCGCGGTAAAGCAACTGTTGAACGCGCCCGGTAACCTCTCATCGGGCGGAGCGCCAGCTGTGGATGAGACCGCGGATGGGATCCGCGCTTCGCTATCAGGCTGAGGCGCAACATTCTTCAGTGTCAGCGCCAGCAGGGGCCCGGCGATCATCAGGGCAACACCCCCCACGATCAGCCCGTAGATCAGGGTCAGGCCCGTGTCCGCTCCAAAGAGCTTGATCAGCGCGATCGGTGCTGGATGGGGCGGCAGAAAACCATGTGCTATGGACAGACCACACACCAGCGGAATGCCCAGTTGGACCATGGGCAATTTCGTGCGCGGTCCGAAAGAAAACAGGAGCGGCACCAGCACGACAAAACCAACGCTGTAGAACAGCGGAATACCGACGATCAGGCCCGTGAGAGCCATGGCGATCAGGATCAGCCGGTCACCGACAGCACCGAGGAGCGCTTTCGAGATGCTTCGCGCCGCACCACTGTCGGCAATGATGCGGCCAAACATGGCTCCGAAGCAGATGATGGCGGTCAGCCCCCCCAGCATGTCTCCGACGCCGCGCTCCAGCGACTTGCCGATGTCGCTCAATGGCATGCCGAAGCACAGGGCAGCGGACAGGGCGATTGCAATGAACGCGGCAAACGGGGGCACCCTGCCCCACCCGATGAGAAGAATGAGCAACGCGATCAGAAGAATAACGGCAACAACGGTCAAGGCACGCGCAGCTCCGTCCGAAAAGCCCGAATCACCCAGTCATTATGACCCTCTGCCCGACAGCCTCAAAACTCCATCCGCAGACCCACACGGTACATCCGCCCGAGAACATCGTAGAGGTAGGGATTGACGCCATAGTACACAGTGGACTGTGGCGCGGGCTCCGGCGCCTTGTTGAGGAGATTATCAATCTTGAAATAGGCCGTCAGATTCCCGGACACGTTATACGTGCCTCCGAGATCGACGTAGGTCGCTCCCCTCATGACGTTATTGGCAATGGTCGGGTGGTTGATGGTCGAGACCGGACAATTCGTCTGGCACTGGATGTATTCCCGAGCGTACACGCCATCGCTGAACCAACGCTCGGTGAGCGTCAAGCCAAAATTCCCGGCATCCCATCCCTGGGTGAATTCACCCTTCCAGTAGGGGACGCTGCTCGAGGTTACCGCATTGGCCAGATTGACTCCCGCGCTCTGAATGGGAATCGAGTTGGGCAGGCCGGACTCGGTCAGGAAGCTGATGGTACGGGTCGCCAAGGCACGCAATGTGAGCGAACCGGGAACCCGCAGAGCCGACAACCCTGTCCGGTACATGATCTCGATGTCGACGCCCTCATCGCGCACCTTGGCCAGATTGAAAGCCTGCACCCTGATGTAATTGGTGTTCGGGACCGGACTGGTCAGCAACATCTGCGAGCACAGCTGCTGATTTCCGCCGGCGCACAGATCGGCCTCCTGCTGCGCCGTGAGCGCCGAAATCTCGTTGTTCACCCGGATGTCGTAGTAGTCGATGGAGGCACTGAAGCCAGGCAGAAACTGCGGCTGTGCCAGGGTGACACCGAAGGTGGTATTGCGGGCGATCTCAGGTTTCAGAGCCGGATTACCGACCGTTTCTCCGAGCACGTTGAACGCTGTTCCTTTGAAAAGGACCGTGGTGTTGGTCACCACGGGAGCCGCGAACAATTCGCTCAGGTTGGGCGCCCGTATGTCGCGTGATGTGACCGCTCGAAAGGTGAGGCCGTCAATCGGCGTCTTCCAGGTCCCTCCCGCCTTCCAGGCGGTCACGTTTCCGGAGGTGCTGTACTTGGTTTGCCGGACAGCCAGGTTCACATTGGCTTCGCCTACCGCATCCGACTTCAGGAAGGGAAGATTCTGCTCCAGGTAAACCTCATAGACGTGATAGGAGCCGGTGCCATTGTGATAGTTTCCGGCGTACCAGTTGTTACCGGCTGGATTCAACACCGGGTCGGCCGGATAGGCCGCCGAGTAGGGGCTCTGGTCCGTTACCCCGTTGCCATAGGGGTCGGCGGTGGTGAGGTAAGCCTCGTTGCGGTACTCCGCTCCAGTTGCGAAGGATACCGGTCCAGCCCACAGTGAAAACGGCGCGCCGCTCAGATTGAAGCTGGCGACATGCTCCACCTGGCGGGAACGTTGTTTCGGCCCATCAGCCGGCAGGACATAGGCGAGCGCCGCGGGGTCGACTGCAACCTGGCCGATGACATTCAAGGGCACGCATCCCGAAGCCTGGGCGGTGGCATTCCTGCAAACCACTGTGCCATTCGGTCCGGCAGCCGCGTCGATGGCCGCATTGTAGCGGGGGGTCAGGGAAATGTTGCTGACATCAATGGCGGTGCGATTGGTGCCGTACGCATAGTAGCCATCGTACGACCACTTCGTTCCAAGGATGTCGGCAGAACCGTCCGTGCCGAAGACCAGACGCAGCAATTGTCGTGTTGCGTTGACATCGACCGGGTTGGGAAGCTCGCCATTGCTGGTTCCGAAGCCGAAGCTCTGAATGTTGTCATTTGCGCAGTCAGCCCGGGTCTGGGCGGGTAAAAACGGGTTGCTGCACTGGATGGTCAGATTCAATTTTTCGGCGCCCGTGTTCGGTATGTTGGTCGCACTCACCCGTGATGCATTGACCGTGGCATAGACCTCATTGTTTTCCGTGAGGTCGTAGCCGATCCGGCTATAACCCACCGCGCGATCGAGCGCCGATGCGAGACTCGTGCCATTGGCCACATCCCCGCTCAAATCACCGCCTACACAGAACGGGCTGAAGCAATTGGTCCCGTACTGGAACGCTTGCGGCGCCCCGTTCAATCCAAACGCCGTGCCCTTGAGCGGACCGCTCGTGATGAGCCCATATTTCGCGTATTGGAATTGCTGTGCATTCTGGATGACGGTGTACTGGGGCTTTCCGTCGTTCGTCTGTCCGATAGGACGAACCAGAAACGCGGGCGCCTTGAACCACGTACGACCATTGGGGCCCGGTCCAACACCAAAGCCGCCGGGGGGTACGCCGTTCTCCTTGGTGTACTCGCCGCTGAGCTCCACGTGCAGTTTGTCACTCATGAACGCTCTACCCCAGGCCGCCTGGGCAGTGCCGTTCTTGTCGTCCTGGTAGGTTGTCTCACCCGCCTCGAGGTTCGCTTTGAAGCCCTCGAACTTCTTGTCCGTCACAAAGTTGACGACACCGCCAATGGCATCCGACCCATAGGATGCGGAGGCTCCACCGGTCACGACATCGACGCGCTTCATCAACAACTGCGGAAACTGGCTCACATCCACGACGCCGGTGACGTTAGCCGGTGTCACCCGTTGCCCATCGAGTAGCGTCAGAGTACGGATGGTGCCCAGGTTGCGCAGGCTGAACGAGCTCAATCCCTGCATACCGCTGCTGGTACTGTTGGAAAAGGTCGTGCGGCCGGTGCTGCCCTGGAGCGCGGGTAACTGCGCGATGGCATCGAACAGGTTGGGCTCGGCTACTTTCTCTATATCCGCGCTGGACAGCACGGTCGTCGGCGTCGGTTGCGTAAACCCTGCCGAGGTAATTCGTGATCCGGTGACCACAACCGCCTCCAGAGACTGGTCCTCCGGGCTAGCCGGTTGCGGTGGATCCGCAGATCCAGCGCGCAGCGGCGCGGCTGACAGAACCAACAAGGAGGCGCAGCAAACATACAAAAGTCGTCTGACCGTATGCATTTTCCCTCGGACCCCATACAACCCACCGCTCAGTGGCGGCTTTTGGGCAGGCGACCGCAGCATAAACGCGCTTTTACAAAACCGTCAAATGAAAAACGTCATTTTTGATTCTTTTACTACATTCGACCGTGCGGAAGATGGCCGGAGCCCCCCCATGGGACTCGTGGCTGACAGGTTCGATCAGTCGCCGATGGGCTGCTGGGGGTTGATTCCGTGCAGCCAGGCCACGCTGCCGCGCATCTTACGCAACGACAGATGAGCCTTTTCGCCCAGGATGGCGGCCACGGCATAGGCCAGCCGGTCGATCACGAACAACTGGGCGAATCGCATGGGGTTGGGCTGGATCTCTTCGATTCCAGAGGCGCCCAGCCCGACATGCAGACAAATGTCGGCATCACGACCCAGTGGCGTCTCTTTGTCGGTGATGGCAATACAGGTTGCCTTGCAGTACTTGGCCAGCTCGAGGCTCTCCTGCAACTCGCGAGGGCGCCCGGTGGACGAAATAAAGAGCGCTACATCGCCCTCGGCCAGAATCGCGGCGGACATACGCTGGGTATAGCCGTCGGTGAAAACCATAACCGGCACATTCAGTCGGAACAGCCGGTTGTGCGCCTCGACGGCCATCGCGGCAGAGCTGCCCCCGATACCGTAAACAACCACACGCCCTGCCTTCGCGACCGCCTGCGCGCTGCGCAATACATCTTCGTTGACCAGGGTGCTCCGTGTGCGTGTGAGCGCTTCGATGATGGTGTCGAACAGGCGATCATCATCGAGACTTTTCTGTGCCATGCCACGACCGGCCGCCGCACCGCGCCCGCTCGAGCCAACCGCTTTGGTCGCCCGCTCAGCCCGATCGCTGTTGGCCTGAGAGAGCGCCAGCTCCTGGATCAGGCGAAACTTCAGGTCCTTGAAGCCTTCGCAGCCGACGGTGCGACAGAATCTCAGGATCGTGGGCTCACTAACGCCGAGATCGGCCGCCACGGAGCGTACGCTCGAGCGCACGAAATCGTCGGGCGCGGCCAATATCTGCCTGGCGATTCTGACCTCCGACCGGGTCATGGCATCCATCATGCCTTCGAGCCGCGGCAGAATATCGCCGCTGTCAGAACTGCTGCGCCCTTTGTTCATACCCCATCTTCTTGATGTTGACCGGGAATTTCAATCACACAGCCGGCCTGAATGTCATTACTGCTACATTTTAGGTTTGACGATGCTACATTTCTGATAGATCATGACTCGTGGATGAGCCCAGGATGCATCCCAAGGAGTCACCTTTTGGCCATTGAACGCATCGGCGGTGCCAGGACGGGTACAGGCGGACAAAGCCTGCCCTTTTGCCAGGCCACGGTCGCAAACGGTTTTGTGTTCGTATCCGGGCAGGTCGCCCTCGATGCCAACGGTGATATCGTCGCGGGGGGTGTCGTTGCTGAAACCCATCATTGCATCAAGAGCATCATTTCCATCCTGGAAAAGGCCGGCTGCACTTTGCAGGATGTTGTGAAAGTAAACGTATGGCTGGACGACGCTCGCGACTTTGCTGCCTTCAACCGTGTCTATGCCTCCTACTTTCAAGAGGCTCTCCCGGCACGTGCCTGTGTGCAGTCAGCCCTCATGGTGGATGCCAAGGTCGAGATTGAAGTGATCGCGCTCCAGCCGAAACATTGACTGTCAGGTCATGTTGGGTCTGAGGGATATCGCAAATACGCCGCTGCCAGCGGGCACCAAAGGGTTGCCGCTGGATGGGTCCATCGCACGGCCGGTCGATTTGATCGATCGCGGGTTGAATGTGTTACGCGGCGATTTTCCCATGCCGGTGGCCGTGCTGAAACGCTCCGCCCTGGATAACAATCTGCGCGTGATGCAGGCCTACATCGAGCGGGCCGGGGTCAAGCTCGCCCCGCACGCCAAGACCACCTTGTGTCCGCAGCTTTTTGCCCGGCAACTCGACCATGGCTGCTGGGGGTTGTCGGTGGCAACCATGAGTCAGTTCAAGTTGTGCCACGACCTGGGAGTCGAGCGCATCATCCTCGCCAACCAACTGGTCGGTGCCCCTGAAATCGCAGGCCTTGCGCATCTGTGGGCGCAAACCCCAAGCCGTATTTACTACGTGTTGGTGGATAGCATCGCGGCCGCAGAGCAGATCTCCGCGGGTTTCAGCCGGGTCCCCGGCGCGCCACCTGCAAGGGTGCTCATCGAGATGGGCGTGCCCAACGGACGCTGCGGGGTTCGCAGTCTGGAGGAAGGACTGACACTCGCAGGGGCCATTCGCGCGCTGCCCCATATTGAGCTGCACGGGGTGGAAGGTTACGAAGGCCTGTTTGTCAGCGACAACGCCGAGCAAGACACCTCTGCCGTGTCGAGCTATCTCGCAGGCGTACTGCAACTTTATGAGCTCCTGCGGACAGAGGATCTGTTTGCCGATCCGCGGCAGATCATCGTCAGCGCCGGCGGGTCCGCCTATTACGACCTCGTCGCCAGGGGACTGACCGATAAATCCTCCGCAGTTGTGCCCATCCTGCGCAGCGGCTGCTACCTGACACATGACAGCGGTTTCTATCGCCGGCTGCTCCAGCGTATCGAAGACAGGTCAGCCGCGGGACCGGCTCCCCGCCTCCTCCCGGCGCTCGAAGTATGGTCGCGAGTGATCTCACGACCCCAGCCGGACCAGGCTATCGTGATTCTGGGTAAGCGTGATGTCTCGTACGACATCGATTTGCCCATGCCGCGCTGGTGGTTTCGCGACGGGCACCACAACGTGCCTCTGGCCAACGACGACTTCGTCGTAACCAGATTGAACGATCAGCACGCATACCTGCGGGTCCCTTCGAGCTCGGATCTGGCGGTCGGTGATCTGCTGGGCTTCGAGATATCACATCCCTGCACCACCTTTGACAAATGGTCATTGCTGCTCGAGGTCGAAGACGACTACACCGTGCACGCCGGCCTCAAGACGTTTTTTTGAAGAACCTACAACTTTCGCGACCTGACATGGCAGCAGACAAACTCCGTGCCCATATTGTATTGAAAGGCGGCCTGGTCATTGACGGCAGCGGCCGGCCCGGGTTCGCGGCCGATGTTGCTTTGCACGCGGACACCATTGTTGCGATCGGAGAGCTGGTGACCACCGGGGATCTGGCGAACATCAGCGCGGATCGCGTCATTGATGTAACAGGGCACGTGGTAGCGCCGGGTTTTATTGACGCCCACACCCATGACGATCTGATCTGCATCACTCAACCGAGCATGACACCCAAGATCAGTCAGGGGGTCACTACACTGATTGTGGGGAATTGCGGCATATCCGCCCCTCCCCTGCGTTTTCCCGACAGTGTCAGCGAGCCGTTTAATTTGCTGGGCCGGAAGGAGGACTTCGCTTATGACACCTTCGCCAGCTATCGGCGTGCCATTGAGGCCGTAACGCCACGCGTGAACGTCGCTGCCCTGGTGGGCCACTCAACTCTGCGCGTGCAGTGCGTCAGTGACCTTGGAAGGCCCGCCACGGCGGCCGAGCGCGAGCAGATGAACATCCGGTTGCAGGAAGCGCTCGATGAAGGCGCAATCGGCATGAGCTCGGGTGTGTTCTACTCCCCCGCCCAGGCGGCCGACGTAGAGGAACTGCAGTTTCTCGCTCAGACAGTCAGCAGGGCCGGAGGGGTCTACACCGCTCACATTCGAGACGAGCGTGATGCGATTGTCGAGGCGTTACAGGAAGCCTTTGCTGTCGCGCGGCCCGGTCGGACATCGTTGGTTCTCTCGCATCACAAGTGCGCCGGGGTGCGCAACTGGGGCCGTGCCGGCGAGACGCTGGGCCTCATCGAAACAGCCCGAAAGACGCAGCCCGTCCACCTGGATTGCTATCCCTACACGGCCGGCTCCACTGTCATTCGACCGGACCTGGCCGATGGTGAGATTGAGATTCTGATCAACTGGTCCACACCTCATCCCGAGACGGCCGGACGCACGCTGAAATCCGTTGCAACAGAATGGGGCATGACGGAAAGCGCCGCTGCCGAGCAACTGATGCCCGGTGGCGCGAGCTACTTCCAGATGCACGAGCAGGACATCCGGCAGATCCTGCAACACCCCTGTTGCATGGTCGGATCCGATGGGCTGCCTCACGACTCATTACCGCATCCCCGCCTGTGGGGCACCTTTCCCCGCGTGTTGGGTCGCTACGCCCGCGATCTCAACGTCATCAGCCTGGAGACAGCAGTACACAAGATGACCGGGTTATCCGCGGCCACCTTCGGCCTGCCCGATCGCGGCCGGATCGCAGTGGGTATGAAGGCGGACATCACCGTGTTCAATCCCCAGACGATCATTGACCAGGCAACTTACGATGCACCCGCTCGGATGGCATTGGGAATTGAGCATGTTTTTGTAAACGGCACGCTGGCCTGGACGCAGCACGCGCAGACAGGTGTACGCAGCGGTAGGTTTTTGCGCCGAGGTTCTGCGAGCGCCTGATGCATGCTAATGTAAGTCCACGTTCCTCTGCCGGCGTGGCACCGATGCGCTACAACCGCTCCGTTCCTCCCTGCCCGGTAATTCCGGTCCTCGGCTACCCCGATCCGAGCGTGGCAGCCGAATGGCTCAGCAAGGCATTCGGTTTCACCGTCCGATTGCGCATTGCCAATCACAGAATTCAAATGCGCGCTGGAGAGGGCTGCTTCACGATCGCCGAGGGCGACACACCTCCTAACAATTCAGTCATCGTGCAGGTGCGCATCGAAGACGCGCACGGTCACTGCGAACGATCACGACAGGCGGGCGCCAAAATTCTGACGCCGCCGACGGACCATATATACGGTGAGCGTCAGTACAATGCAGAGGACTTCTACGGTCATCGGTGGGACTTCACCGAGACGATCGCGGACATCGAACCGGAGCGTTGGGGCGGAACCTCGGTAAAACTCTAATTGGAGACCGCCGGCGTTAGTGTATTAACAAATACGAAAGCGTCCACCGCAGTCGAAAGCGTGATCAGACCTTGAGAGGAAACGTTCGCACCGATGGAACGCCACGTCGGACCGAATTGGCTGGCGTCGAGCCCCGAGAGGCTGTCGCCCAATGACGCTCGTATTTTGTTCGCGGCCGTTGGGTCGGCACGAGCGAGAAAAGTGAGTGCCGAGTCCATCGCGAGCCAGGGCCCGTCCCTGCGTCCCCCGTTCGGAATATCGAAGCCGTAGAGACGAATTCTGCGGTGGCCGGCCGAAGCCGCGGTGGCGTTGTAGTCCCGCATCCATTGAATGAGCTCACGGCTCTGGGGATACCGAGCGAGCCCCCTCCCCAGGCCAGTCAGTGTTGCCGTTTCCGCGTCGCCGTCGCCGCGCTCAATAAAGGGTCGCGCGCTGATCGACTCCGTGAATCCGGATTCGAGCGCAATGGCGGTGAATCCCATCCGCTCGACCAGAAAGCGGATCAATCGATTCCGGAACGCGAGTGGCTCGCGGGCCCCGTGCATGGGCTCGCCGAGAGCGACGACACGCGCGGTGCCAATCGCGGACTCGAGTGGCAGCAAATCTGAATCATTGCTTGCGGATTCAACCGTCGTAAGGGGCACAGCGTGGGTGGCAGCCCACTTCGTAAAGCCGTCTTCCCCGCAATGGCCAACGGCTGAGTACACTAGGAGCATCGCGCCGAGCGCTGCTCGGGCCGCGGTTGCCAGGAACCTTCGCTTCATGCTCCGCTCCCTCGGACCTTCGAGTGTTCTCGATGACGTTCGGCATTGTATATCGCCCGCCAGGTGGGCGTGTTAACAGAACGAGGCTGCCAACCTCCACGCCAGATGGATTGAACCGCTACGCGCAGGCTCGATCAGGATCAGTCCCGGGACTGACGTCCAATATGTCCGCGCTGTTGTGTGACTCAACGCGCGGAAAACCCAACTTTACTACAACAGACTCTGCCGAACCAACGTCAAGCTAAGGGTTAGGGAGGGTCCATGGAATCACGAGCCGTCAAGGCTGCTACTCGTATTGCTATTGCCGCCATCTCAGGAGGGTTCACACTTCTGAGTTTGTCCGGATGTGCCACCATCATTCACGGTACCAAGCAGGAAGTGGGGATCTCCAGCACCCCGACCGGCGCGACCGTGATGATCGACGACAACGATGTCGGTGTAACACCGGTCGTCAGCAAGCTCACCCGCAAAAAGAATCATGTCGTCAAGATTCAATTGGCGGGCTATCAGCCGTTTGAGACGACACTGACTCACAGCGTCAGCGGCTGGGTCTGGGGCAACCTCGCCTTCGGAGGCCTGATCGGGTTGGTCGTGGACGCCAGCTCGGGCGGCATCTACAAGCTGACTCCGGAGCAGGTGGAAGGAGCGCTTCAGTCAGGACATGCGTCTGCCACGACGACCGCCGACGGCATTTATGTCGTCGCGGTGCTGAAAGTCCAGTCTGATTGGGTCAAGGTCGCCCAGCTGGAACGTCAGTAGTCACAGCCGCGCAAGCGGTTCTCGAGGTGCCTGATGCCGGCTTCTCATCGGCATCAGGCACTGGTGCTGGAAAGGTGCCGGCCCCTTCGCTGTTCGCTGCCGACATCGGCCACTGACCAGGGCGCTCACTGGTTGAGCACTTGATGCTTGATGAGCATCCGTACCCCGCTCGGCCATCCCTCCTGCCCGCCAGCGAAGTTGGACGCCTGAGCGTCAACTACTTTGCCGGTACTGGCATCGCGAATGACCAGCGCAATATAGTAATCCGTCTGAGTCGCCCGGCGAACCACACCGATCATGGATTGCTGCGCCCCCAGCTTCTTCGCGATGTCCGCCTCGCATCCATCGCAGTCCCGCAGCATGTGCTTTTTGAGCGGTTCACTGTCGGTG
>Ga0207703_10000492_pt1 | contig 41052 bp, 40 predicted proteins | sample KBSSwiS12_FD_184304 | JGI IMG/M metagenome (GOLD analysis project Ga0207703, IMG submission 184304) | Switchgrass rhizosphere microbial communities from Kellogg Biological Station, Michigan, USA - KBS Switchgrass S1-2 (SPAdes) (version 2) | ecosystem: Host-associated > Plants > Roots >... | reverse complement strand
GTCCTGAAGTGGATGATTGCACAGGCCTGTCGTGCCAACTCGCCGGAACCCAACGCGGTGCTGCGCAAGTATTGTGCGATGTTTGAGCCCCGCAGCCGCGAGCGTTTGGGTCAGTGGGTACTCGAGCAGTGGCTCGCCGAAGATGTCAGGGCAATCGAGACTGACGAAGCGCAAAAGCGGGCGCTCGCCCAGGCGCAATCCATGCACAGAAGCATGCAGTCCCACCCGCAATACCATCAAGGCAGCCCGCATCTCGGCAAAACAGTCGAGGAATTGACGGCAGCCTATTTACCGGGATTCTTACGGCTGCCGAGGGGCTCGGCAGTCGGCAGCAAAGGCGTGCTGGCCGTCGCAGCGGCATGCGCGGGCGAACGGGCCGCCGCTCCTGTCGCGCGCTATATCAAAGAGTGGTATGGCACGCGCGCCGCTCAGGGTAAGGCGTTGGTGACCCTGTTGGCTTGGATCGAGCACCCGAGCGCCACGCAGGTGATGCTGGCGATCGGCAATCGATTCCGCACCAAGAGCATCCAGGAAGAGGCAACCCGCCAGGCGGAAGTGTTGGCCGAGCGAAAGGGTTGGACGCTCGCCGAGCTCGCCGACCGGACTATTCCGACGGCCGGGTTCGACGAAAACGGCGAGTTGGAGCTTTCCTATGGATCGCGGGCCTTCAAGGCGCGCCTGCTGCCCGATTTCAAGATTGAGCTGTTCAATCCGGACGGCAAGAAAATTGCCTCTCTGCCGGAAGCCCGACAGGACGATGACGAGGAACTGGCGAAGACTTCCAAGAAGTCGCTCAGCGCTGCCAAGAAGGAGATCAAAAGTATTGTTGATCTTCAGACGGATCGGTTGTACGAGGCGCTGTGCACCGGGCGCGACTGGTCTTACGCCGATTGGAACACCTATCTCAATGGCCATCCGGTCGTTCGGCACCTCGTCCAGCGACTGATCTGGGTGCAAGCGAACGAAGCCGGCGGTCAGTCCGCCTTCCGGCCACTGGCTGATGGAACATTAACCAACGAATCGGATGATGCGGTCGAAGTGCCGGATCACGCGCGCGTTCGCCTCGCGCACGACACGCTCTTGACGCCGGAAACCGTGCAACGCTGGCAACAGCATTTGATTGACTACGAAATCAAGCCGCTCTTTCAACAGCTCGGCAAAGGGACCTACGAGTTGCCGAGCGATAAGGCGAACGCCAAAGAGGTCACGGATTTCAAAGGGCACTTGCTCGAGGCTTTCGCGCTGCGCGGGCGTGCGAGCAAACTCGGGTACCAGCGGGGCTCGGCAGAGGACGGCGGTTGGTTCACCGTGTATGAGAAGCGCTTTCCAACCCTGGCGTTGACCGCTGTGCTCGAGTTTACGGGCAACACGCTTCCGGAAGAAAACCGCAGCGTGGCGCTTCTGAGCCTGGCATTCCGCTCGATCTCGAAAGAGAATAGCTACGAGCGCGCGGAAATTCCGCTCGAGAAGATCCCGAAAGTGCTGCTCTCCGAGTGCTACAACGACCTGCGCCTCATCGCCGCGGAGGGCACGGGTTTCGATCCGGATTGGGAGAAGAAAAGTGCCTACTGACATCCTGCGCGCGCCGGCGGAGCAGATTTATGCCGCAGAGCTGGCGCGCCTGGCTCAGGCCGACCAGGACTCCAAGCCCGCGGCGTGGCGGCTCTCGCCGCGTGCCGTTCGAACCTTCATTCTCGGGGATGCCAAACTCGAAGTGCGCCGCAAGTTCTACGGTGACGATGCGCTGATCGATCGCTGCATCGTCACCTTGATGAGCGATCGCGGACTGATGTTGGTGGGTGAACCCGGAACGGCGAAGTCGATGCTCTCGGAGCTGCTGGCTGCCGCCATCTCGGGGCAATCGACCTGCACCATCCAGGGGACCGCGGGTACGACGGAGGATCAGATCAAGTACGGTTGGAATTATGCCCTGCTCCTGGCCGAAGGCCCGACACCGAAGGCGCTCGTGCGCGGCCCGATCTACGAGGCGATGAGCGAAGGTTGGATCTGCCGTTTCGAAGAGGTAACACGCGTACAACCCGAGATCCAGGACTGCCTCATCAGCGTGATGTCGGACAAACTGCTACACGTGCCCGAATTGGACGGAGAGGCGAGCGCGGTGTTCGCGAGCCGAGGCTTCAACATACTCGCAACTGCCAACATCCGCGACCGCGGCGTACACGAGATGTCGAGCGCGTTGAAACGCCGGTTCAATTTCGAGACCGTGCGGCCGATCGCCGATCGGAAGCAGGAAATGCAGTTGGTCCGCGAGCAGACCGAGGGCCTTCTCAAACGGGCGGAGATCGAGGTGGATCTGGCGCCCGAGGTCATCGAGCTGCTGGTGACCTCCTTCAACGATCTTCGCACCGGGGCCACCACCGAAGGCGTGGTGCTGGAAAAGCCAACAGCCGTCATGTCGTCGGCGGAGGCGGTTTCCGTGGGTTTTGCCGCCTGCCTGGATGCTCATTATCTCGGAGATGGCGCGGTGAGCGGCACGCATATCGCCCGGCAGCTGATCGGTACAGTGCTGAAAGACAATCCCGACGATGGCAAGAAGTTGAGTCACTATTTCGACGTCGTCGTCAAACCCCGCGCGCAACGCCAGGCGCAGTGGAAGTCGATGTGGGAGGCTCGCCGCGAGCTCAACCGTTGAACGCACTCGCGCAAGCCCCCGACAGCCAGACTCTGCGCAGCCTGGGTGCCCGGCTGCTCCGGGATGACCTCATTGTCTTTCCGGTACGGCACCACAGTCCGGCGTGCGCCTTCCATCTCTCGAGGCTGATCCGCGAGCGCCGGCCTTCGCTCGTGTTGGTGGAGGGCCCGCGCTCTTTTGATCCGTTGATTTCGCTGCTCACGGACGAGTCTGCGCGCTTGCCGTTGGCGATCTATACCTATGCGGTTGGCCGGGCAACCGGTGATGACCCGCCTCCGCGCCATGCCGCGTATTACCCTTTCTGTGATTACTCGCCCGAGTTGGTGGCGCTGCGACTGGCACGGGAGCTTTCGATTCCCGCGCGCTTCATCGACCTGGATTTCGCCGAACAGTGTCAGATCGAAGCTCAACAGAACGAAGAGGAAGCTCGCTCGTTGCTCAACGAACGGCATCTGGAGCGAAGTGCGCATTTGCGCCTGTTGGCTGGACGACTCGGGTGTCGAGATCACGAGGAGCTGTGGGAACACTTGTTTGAGTGTCAGGCGCCTTCGCATGAGTTGCGCGATCATATGGCAAATGTCGCCGCGTATTGTCAGTTGGCCCGGTACGACTGGAGCGACGAAGAGCTGCAGCGTGATGGGACGCTGGCGCGCGAAGCCGAGATGGCATGGCATATCCGCGAGGGATTGAAGCAACGGGACCCGGCGAGTGGCCCGGTTCTGGCTGTGGTGGGCGGATTTCACGCTGTCGCGTTGCCGGACCTGGTGCAGCAGAGTGGCGAGCGGCCCAGGATCTCGCGCGCCGCGTTTGCAGAAGAAAACTCGGCCCTGATCCGCTACAGCTTTGATCGACTCGATCGATTAAACGGGTACGCCTCGGGCATGACCTCTCCTGCGTGGCACCAGCGGCTCTGGGAACGTCTCACCAAACTCGAACGCATCCAGGGCGTTGCCGGACCCAAAATGCGTCAAGGCGCAGCCCTCGATGCCCTGTTCGACATCGGCGGTGTTCTTCGGGAGGACCACCAGGTGTCCCTCCCAATGCCGGCACTGGCGGCCGCCTACCAACACGCGTTGTCATTGGCGCAGTTGCGCCGTCGGCCCGCCCCTGTTCGCGAGGACGTAGTCGATGCAGTGACCAGTTGCTTCGTCAAAGGTGATATCCAGGCCGAAGGGCCGGTGATCTATGGTGCCCTGCGCAAGGTAATGACCGGTGTGGCCATCGGCCGTGTGCCCGCGGGCGCTCCCAAGCCTCCATTGTTGCGGGACTTCGAATATCGCGCTCGACGGCAGCGGTTGAAGATAGACGACGCCGAACCGCGGCGGACGCTGTTGGATATCTACCGTAGACCAGAGCACCGCGTCACCAGCCGGTTGTTGCACGGCCTGGCATTCTTAGGTATCCCCTTCGCGGTGCGCACGGCAGGTCCGGATTTCGTTCGGGGCACTGGGTTGAATCGCCTGCAGGAGCATTGGGAATACAACTATTCCGCGGCCACGGAAGCCTCCATCGTCGAGGCGTCCATCTACGGTGTCACTGTTCCGTTGGCGGTGGCGGATCGATTCCAGGTGCACCTCGATAAGCTCGTGGCTGGCTCCGAAGCGCGGGATGCGCGCGCCGCTGTTGCGCTCTTCGCGCAAGGCTGCACGCTCGGTCTTCATGACCATCTTCCCCGCGTGTTGGCGGCGCTCCGATCCGCCATTGCTCAGGACCCCAACTTTCAATCGGTGGCACTGGCCACCAGCAGCTTAGGTTTACTTTGGGAGTCGCGCGAACCTCTGGAAGCGCGCGACGTTCCCGAGTTGACGGATGTCCTGCGTGCGGCGTTTGAGCGCGCCGTGTACCTGGGGTGGAGCATCGGCGCTGGTGGCGACAAGGATTCAGCTACTGAGGTCATGCAGGCTCTGACGCGCCTTCGCGAGGTCGTGGTCAGTGCGGCCGGGGCGCAGCTCGACGGTAGTCTGTACTGGAAAATGATCGAGCGCCTGGCGGCCGAGCACGACGAGCCTATCATTCGCGGCACCAGCGTCGGCCTGTTGTATTCGGCCGGACGGATCCCGCCTTCCGACCTTGGCACGCTCATCAAGGGTCAATTCATAGGAGCACGTGAGCCTCAGCACGCTGTTGGATTCCTGAGAGGCTTGCTGCATGCCGCTCGCGAGGTCGCCTGGCAGTTGCCCGAATTGCTGGAAGCACTCGATACTCTGCTCGCATCCTGGGAAGAGACAACTTTCATTGAGGCACTGCCGGAGATGCGCTTGGCATTTGCCGAGCTGACTCCGCGCGAGACGGACCGTGTCGGTGAGACCGTCGCCGCTCTCCACGGCGAGCAACACCTGGGAGCCCTCGTGAACTACGATGTTGGCGAGGCTCAGCTGACGGCGAATCTCAACCTATCCAAGACGCTGCTCGCCATCCTCGAAGCCGACGGCCTGGGCTCCTGGACTCGCTCATGACTTCGCTAGCCCGTTGGCGCCTGGTCCTGGGCAAATACGCCGAACGGCGGATGTCCGGCGCTTTGAATGGCCAGGATCAGCGCCGCGATCAAGCGCTCGAGTATCTGTACGGCCGCGAATATGAAGGCCGCGGGTTGCGCAAGGAGTTGGGGCCGGGTTCGCTCGATCCCTCGCAACTGACCCTGGTGACCTGGCTCAATGAAGTCCGCGAGCTCTTTCCTCAGGACACCGTCGAGATCATCGAAAAACACGCCCTCGACCGTTACGGTCTGACTGAGCTGGTCACGGACCCGAAGACCCTCGAAAGGCTCGAGCCAAACCAGCAACTGCTGAAAACGCTGCTGACCCTGAAGGGTCATCTGAACGGCCAGGTCATGGAGGTCGCCCGCCGCATCATCCGGCAGGTGATCGAGGAGATCCGACGGCGCCTCGAGCCCGAAGTACGTCAAACCCTGTCCGGCCGTTTGAACCGCTTTCACCACTCCCCGCTCGCAGTGGCCCAAAACTTCGATGCTCTCGGCACCCTGCGCCGCAATCTCAAGCACTATGACGTTCAACGCCGGAAGCTGATCGTCGAAGAGCTGCGCTTCTTCGAGCGCAACTCGCGACGACTGCCCTGGCATATCGTGTTGTGCATTGATCAGAGCGGCAGCATGGCTGATTCGGTGATTCACAGCGCTGTCATGGCGGGGATACTCGCCGGCCTGCCCTCGTTTCGCGTGAAGATCGTGGTGTTCGATACGCAGGTGGTCGATCTTTCCGAACACGCCGACGATCCTGTTGAAGTTCTCATGAAGGTGCAGCTCGGTGGCGGTACCGACATTGCCCAGGCGGTGCGCTACTGTTCACAGATCATCGAGAATCCTCAGCGAACGATCTTCGTATTGGTCACCGATTTCTGCGAGGGTGCCTCACCCGGGGAGCTGGTGCGCGCGGTGAGCGCCTTGGCCGAAGCGCGAGTCAAGTTGTTGGGGCTGGCTGCACTGGATGGACAGGCGCATCCAGTGTACGACCGCCAAATGGCGGGCCGACTGGCCGCCCGTGGCATGGAAATAGCCGCGTTGACTCCGCAACGGCTGGCGCAGTGGTTGGTCAGGGCGATCTCATGACAAAATCGTCGGGAACGATTTTGGACGGCGAAAGCCGGCCCGAAGGGCGAGGCGCAGGGACGGCGCCTCGCAACACGTTGCGCGAAACGCTGCGGACACAGCTTGCGCGGTTCGACGACGACGCGTTCGCCGCGCTGGCTAACAAGGGGCTCTTGCGACGGGCGCGAAAGGATCTCGAGAAAGAGAAGGCTGAGATCGTCGAAGAGACGCCGGCGTTGGTTGCCATGACGTTCGCAGGTCAGCGCGTTGAGTTTGATGTGCGTGGTCCGTCGAAGGCCACCTGCAGCTGTCCGGCGCATGGAGCCTGCCAACATGTACTTGCGGCCGCGATCACGCTCGCTTCTCTTTCCGTGGAGTCGACCGATGGTACCGCGATCTCCGCTTCACTTGCGGAGGCGGAGGCTCCGTTGGAGCCTTTGCGCAAGGCGCTGCTGGAAATCAACTCGCGCGAGCTTCGCAAACATGCTGGCAAGGCGGGTTACCGCTGGGCCTGGCAGTTTGTGCAGGATATTGATATCGAGAAGGACCTCGTCTTATCGGGTGAGCGCAATATTGCAATTGCATTCCGCCATCCGCCCGTATCGTTTCGATACATGGGTGGAGACGTAGAGGCGCTGTTACCCGACGCTGACATCAAACAGCCGGAAAAATATCGTGTGGCGGCCGTCTTGGCGTTCCAGCGGGCGCACGGTAAAGCACTCGAGCCGCTTGACGAACGCTTGGACAAGGCGGGCTCGCTCAACCTAGGCAAGGACCACGCGCTTGCCGAAGAGACTTCGCCGGCTTTGTCGGATTCTCGCGTTCGGCTGATGGCCGCGGTGCGACAACTTGCGGGCGAGTGCGTGAAGTTGGGGCTTGCGCACTTTTCGCCGGGCATCCACGAGCGTTTCGAGACACTGGCCGTGTGGGCTCAAGGTGCGCAGTGCTATCGATTGGCACTGTTGCTGCGAAGAATCGCCGATCACGTGGAAATACTGCTCGCCCGTGCGGGTGCAGCCGATGAGCAGCGGTTGTTCGATGAGCTCGCGTTCGCTTATGCGTTGGTGAGTGCGATTGAGTCCGCTGCGGCGCGGGGCGAAGCGCCGGCGTACCTGATCGGGCGTGCCCGTAACGAGTATGAAGAAGTAGGACGGCTCGAGCTGCTGGGTCTCGGTGCCAGCGCCTGGCGCTCAGCATCTGGTTATCTGGGGCTGACCATGCTGTTCTGGTCACCGGCTCAACAGTCCTTCTATTCTTGCACTGATGCTCGGCCGGAAGTGCAGCGGGGTTTTGATCCAGTCGCGCGGTACAAAGCGCCCGGTCCATGGTCTGGGCTGGGTGCCCCGGCGGCGGCAACAGGGCGTCGGATCGTGCTAACAGGCGCCCTGACGAGTGCGTCGGGGCGTCTTTCCGCGAGTGAAAAAACCACCGCGACGATCATGCCGCTGGATTCGGCCGCGTTCGTGGCGGACCTGCCGTCACATTCACGCTGGGATGAGTTGGCCCGTGAGCGTGCGGCCAGACGCCGCAGCTTGCTCGCGGAACCTCAGCCACTGAAGGACTGGGTGATCCTCCGTCCCAAGCGGTTCAATCGTGCGCAGTTCGACGCCGTGCGACAGATGATGCTGTGGGGTCTCGTGGACGACGACGGGGACGTGTTGCTGGTGGAAGTTCCGTATGACAAATATACCGCCAATGTAATTGAACGATTGGAGCAGGCTGATGCACAGGAGGGGGTGTTGGTTGTGGCGCGGCTGCGCGGCGGCTCCGCCAACTTCGTTGCGGAGCCGCTCAGCCTGATACGGCCATCGGCTGGCGCCAATTCGGGGCTGGTGGATTCGCTGTATTTCGATGTGGCTTCGAAGGAGAGCTTTGCAAAGAGATTGTTGTCTTCGCTGAGCCGCCGCTCGGGCGGGTCTCCTGAAGGGCTGGCTGCAGGGATGTCTGTGGTTCCGCCCCTACTTTCTGATGCGCGAAATTGGCTTCGGTTGTTGGCTGAGCGAGGGTTGGCTGGGGACGTTACTACTGGAGTGTGCGATGAGCTCGAGCGTCGACTGACCAGGCTCGCCTCCGCGGGGTTTTCGGCATTTGGGAATTGCAGGTCCGGGGATGCTGCTGCTGATGTTCTGCGGGCGCAGTATCTTTGTATGCAGTATGAGCACTTGCTCGATGATGCTGGGGAGTTGTTGGTGTGAGAGTGAAACGCCGAGGTACCAATGTTGCAGCGCGAAACCTCGAGCCCGCGGGGTGCCATGCTGCGCCACAACGCTGAGGAAGGTTGGCCGAGCACGCGGTTTGTGACTGGGTAACTTGCGACGTGTGATGCGTCACACGGCTCCCTCGATGTCGGATTAGGTTTAGTCGCGTGGCCGGAATTTCCGGCTCATCCGAAGAAAACCGATGCAACGGATGGCCGCCTGGCTCGGCATCGCCGCATTTCTGATTCTATCGTTGCTTGCAGTGACGGCGTGCGAATGGGATGGCGTGCCTCAGTCGAGCTCGCCGAACACAGTCATCGCGACGTCTTCGGTATCGGGCACAGTAGCGGTAGTCAGCGGAGGTACGTAGACCGTTACTGCGACCTTCACGGCGAACGACTCACAAGGCGTGACTCGACTGGCTGTGACCTCGGGTCTCGGATCTCTGCCATCTGGCTGGACTGCACCAGCGTCCTTCTCATGCGCAAGGGTGAGTACGGGCAGCGGGTGCGTGCTGAATCTCGTGTTCGCGCCTCAGGGGGCGGCAAACGGAGCGCTCAGATTGGGGTATGTGTACACAGACGCCACCGGCGTGGGCCGCACAGGCACCCTAACGTTTGCATATCTTTCGACCAGCGAAAACAACGTAACAGGGACTGCTTCTCCCGCGGGGCAGATTGTGGCACGGGCGCCTGGTGGCAATCAGTCGGTGACGATGACCTTCACCACTGATAATGGGCGGCCAGCATCAAATCTCGCTGTCAGCACCGATCTCAGCGCCTTGCCGGCGGGCTGCCACAGCGTGATGAAAACGTTCGCGTGCGAGACAGTGAGCGCGGGCAACGGGTGTCAGCTTACGCTCGATTACGCGCCGACTGCGACCGACTCCGGTACCTTGACGCTTTCGTTCAAATACATGGATAACTTGGGCGCCGAAAAAAGCGGCTCGGCCGCCGTATCTTATGTGAGCAGCAGCGATAACAACATCGTCGGAGCGGTCGCGCCGTCGGGACAGATCACGGCACTGGTGGGAGCAGCACAAGCGGTAGCCGTCACCTTCACCACCGATGACGGAGCTCCGGTTTCTGCATTTTCTATCACGTCGCCGATCTCGGCGTTGCCGAGTGGTTGGAGCAGCGCGGCAGCAAGTCTTGCTTGTGCGAGCGTCGCGACTGACAACGGTTGTGAGCTGGTTCTTACTTATACGCCGACGACGGTGGCGGCGGGCACGTTGCAGCTCATCTATGGCTATACGAACGATACGGGAATCGCGAAGACGGGCACGGTGAACATTCCGTACGCAGCGTCGGTGGCCCCGTTGGGGCAAGTTAATGCCGTAGTAGGTGCTGGCAACCAAGCGGTGAGCGTCACGTTCGACACGGACGACGGCGCTATCGCTACGGGGCTGACGCTCGACACATCACCAGCATCGCTGCCGAGTGGCTGGAGCGCATCCGTCCCAAGCTTCACGTGCTCCACTGTGAGCAGCGGCAACGGCTGCATGCTCGGGCTGAACTATTCTCCGAGCGCGATCGCTTCAGGGACGGGCTATAGCTACACGGACAACGCGGGCACTGCTAAGACAGGTACGGTGAGCATTCCTTACGCCGCGACTGCCCGCGACAACGTGGTTGGCACAGCCGCTCCGAGTGGCCCCATCGATCTGACTACCAACTCGACGAAGACGGTGGCCATTACGTTTCGCGCCCGACGACGGCAACGTCGCAAGCGGCCTCTCTACCCGCGTCCGTCAAGGTGGTCATAACGTACCGCGCATCGATGTCGTTCGGAGATTCTCAAGGAGCTGGGGGAACTTCCAGGACGTGTATCGCGGATTAGCGGACAGCTGGGCCGTTTACGACAACTCGGGCGATGAACCCCGGCGACTGGAGAAGAGTTGATGAAGGCGAAAACACGAGCGAAGGCGAACCGCCCCAACGATTTTGCACCCGGAGTCGGGCGCCCCTTACGTCGTGCAGCAAAGGACGCGAGAAAAGTCGCCAGGGTGTATGAACGTCGGTCTACGTGTTGAAAAAACGCAAAGTAGTCGCGGAGAAGCCGTAACACCTATCGATAGGCTACTAGACGTGAACCGGGGTGATGCCATCGTCAGCGCAATGCGCGAACTGATTGTTATGTCGCGAAGATGAAGGCCCCCTAGCACGAACTGTTTGCTAGGGAAACTCTGCACAGGTAGTTGTTTGGGCCAGCAGACAGATGCGATCGATAATCAAACTCATCGAGAAGACACCCGAACACGGAAACAGGGGGCGTTTTGCGCGTGTTGGCCCGCACAGCGGGCCTCCTGGGTCCTCACGAGAGACACCTTGCCTGAAGCGGCATCAACTTGCGGCGCAACAGATACAAATTCGCCAGTGCAAAGGCCGTAAACAGCCGCTCCGTGTTCTTCGCGAGGCCTCGATAGCGCACTTTGGTGAAGCCCCACTGATGTTTGATGACCTGAAACACGTGCTCGCAGCGGGCACGAGCCTTGGAGCGGATCCGGTTGATCCGCTTCTGATTTGCACTCAAGGCGCTGTGGCCGGTGCGACGGCGGTTGATTCGGTAACGAACACGCGCCGCCTTGGCACCTTGCCGATGAGATTCACTCCAGTAGGCTTGATCGCCGAAGACTTCTTTTTCCTGTCCATGCAGCAGCCCGTGCATCTGATTGATGTCGGCCGCGTTCGCCGCCGTCGTTTTCAGCGTGTGCACGATCCCGCGCCGATCGGTGCCCACGTGCGCCTTCATGCCAAAGTGCCATTCTTTGCCTTTGACGGCCTGGTGCATTTCCGGATCGCGCTTACCGTCCGCGTTCTTCGTCGACGTGGGCGCTTCAATGATCGTCGCATCTACGATCGTGCCCGACTTCAACAACAATCTCTTCTCTTCCAACAACTTACGGATCTGCGCGAAAATCTTCTCAGACAACCGATGCTGCTCCAGCAATCGTCGGAAGCGCAAAATGGTCGACTCATCCGGAACCGCATCCTCGGCCAACTCGATCCCGACAAAGCGCCGCATGGATTCCGAGTCGTACAGAGAGTCCTCCATTGCAGGATCCGACAAGTTGAACCAATGCTGCATGAAGTGAATCCGCAGCATCCGCTCGAGCGGCATCGGCTGGGTGCCGTTGCCCGCCTTCGGATAGTGCGGCTGGATCAGTTTGATCAGCGCCTGCCAGGGAATCACGGCATCCATCTCCGTCAGAAAGCGCTCCCGACGAGTCACTTTTCCCTTGCCGCTCCATGCCAACGATTCAAAAGTCGTTTGTTTCATGGTTCTACCGTTGCTGCCCGCTGCACACAGTATCGGTCAAACTGGACCACCTGTGCAGAGTTTCCCTAGTACTCTGTTCGGCGATGTAGTCAAATCGCTGACTTAAGACTTCGCAACGGAATGGCCGCTCTAAATAATTTCCCGCGTTCGCCCATATGGCTGTCCCCCAAAGCCGTAGTGAAACTCAAATCGGCGCGAAAGCGTACGTCAAACACACTCTGAGGACTCGGGTTCTGTGGCCGAGGAATATCGCTTGCCTCATAGAATGAGATCGACTCCATTGCCAACTCCAAATCAAACGATTCATCCAGCGCTTCCGCCCATCCCGAGCCCAGTGCAGAGTAGAGAATCAAATCGAGCCTGCTGACCAGTGTCGGATCGTACGAGAGCAGCTCGCGAGTCTCGTTGAGAAGACACCCCAGTGAGACACCCCCGCCACAGCGATCAACTAATACAGACGCAATCACGATTCGCGCACCGTCAACAGCCATCACCTGCTCAAGAGAGAAGTTATGCTCTCGTCGCCGATAGCTGTTGCTCTTCACCTCAATCCGATCAGGGCCCGAAGCAAAGTCGAACCGCTCATACGAGTCGCGGTGCCACGAGGTCACCATCTCAACCGGATCTCGAGCGCGCCGGATCAGTAAGAGCTCGGCCCAGACCCCTTGGATCTTTTTGTGGCCCGGAACACTCAACGCTTGAAAGAGCTCCACCAATGCAACCACTGCGGCCCGAACCGCCGCGGCTGTTGGCTTCACACCGAGGGTCGCGATCATCGGAGAGACAATTCTCAGGAAATGGGGAAGCAGCGAGTTGTCAAAGCAGCGAATGATTGTGAACGTATCTTCCTCGAGACGGCCCACGTGATCCCGCACACTGCAGGGAACGTCGAAAGAGACGAGAAGATTCTCAAGCTTTATCGGAGGAGGCCGCACAATCCGCGGCTGCTGGCGAATCAGTACGCATGGGCAGCCTGCCCCGTCCTTCGCAAGCCTGTGACTCTCAGCCCCGGGAATAGGTGCAGCCGAGAGCGTGGGACCACTTCTCGCTCCCATCGGCATGACAACCGCTTGAAACAATTGCAAGAGGTCGGCGCTCGCCATGTCATCACCACCGCCGCTGGACCAACCAATCGCGACCCATCGACTCCGGCACCCATACGGCGATCGCGGGCACGTCATTGGCAATGATCGGACCCCTGTCCTTCTCATGGACAGTTAGGGTATGTATCTGGACTGTAAGCCCCTTAGATTGGCGGATGCGCTCATCACCCGGGTAGGTCATGTCAGTATTATCGTCATCCGCGTAGTTGGCACCTTGAAACAACGTTGGAATCTCTTCCTCGTCATTTACACTACGCAGACGCTCCGATCCTTTGCGAATGCGATAAATTGTACACTTTGCCTCGCCATGATTCTGGAGGTACTCAACAATCTGTAGCAAAAGCCCCGTGAATGCCTGGGAGTCGTATTCCTGCGTGAATCGCAATGGCATCAACAGCTCGGCATGAGCCCGTATGAGCGGAATATTATCCGCGATCAGATGGATCTGATCCTGGGTTCGGCGCGAATCACCGCTGTCCTCACGCCAGCTTGCAGTGGCAATAAACTGCCTCACGGTCTCGCGGTTTGCGGCAAGCAGCTCGTCAGTGCCATGAGGCACCTTGGGCCAGAACCACTTGTCAGAGAATGTGTCCTGGCGATAGTCGAGATCGAGTACCTGGCGACGGGTGGGGCGAAGGTCTTTCTCAAGGAAGAATGCGCGACGCCACTCGGCGAGGGGGCGCCCTCGATGGGCACTAAGACGATCGCGAATATCTCGCTCATGTGAAACGTAGGCTTTGAACGCATCGAGCAGCCCTTGCTCTAAGAAAACCCGGCAAAAGCCAAGATATCGGCGCTTATATCCCAAGAAACGTGCACGCTGTTGAATCGTGTCCGCATTTCCAACCCCCGTATCACGCGGCATGTAGGTAACAGTAAGCCCTTCGACAGTGAAGCCACGATCCATCGCCTGACCGCCGACGAGGATCCACGGATAAGTCGCCTTCCAGTCCACTGCAGGGGTCCTGGGTCGCGCATTGACCTCTAAAATAGAGGTCTGCCGGATTGCGTACTCAAGCTCATCCACAATCGTTTGGAAGGAGGGGATCTCCTCGGCAGTCCGCTCTAAGTCCTTGTATGCCTCGCCGAATGTCTCGATAAACTGTACCCTCTCGCAGTCTGCTATCGGAAGCCTTAGGATATCCAGCCAGTGCATCCGAATCTGCGTAATCCAATGGTGAAATTGGCCGTGACCGGGTGTCTCCCGAGATGGATGGACCAACATAGAGCGATTCTTGGGCTGTTGATCCTCGCCTTGAAGTATTCCAGCAGCGACTCCCAGGAAAAATATGCGCAAAGCATACAGAAGCGTCGGTGGCGGCTCCGTAATAGCGTTCGCGCCGCCTGGAATCTCTTGCGCTGGAATCACACTGACTAACTCGGTCCGCTGCTCGAAGAACACATCGCCACCAACATAGTCCCCACCAGGCGTGAGCAATTCGGCGAATTTCGGCGACAGTGTATCGATCACGTTCACCAGCAGCGGCGCTTGAGGCGTCGCAGTGTATTGTAAGTAGGTGTGATGAGGCAAAGCTCCGCGAAGCGCAACAAGCCGCTGATAGGTCGTGCTCTGACGCCCCTTCGCAACTTGGATGTTGAGCCCTGCTTGATCTGCTTCGTCATCTATAACCAAAACAGGTATTTTTGTCAGGTCGAGCTCTCTTAGGAGACCAACCAGATGGCGCAAGTACGTCCCGTTCTTCAACACGGTTACGAGCACTGTCTTCCGACGATAATCAGGCAAGCGTGTATCCGTCCAATCTCGGAGCAAATCCGCAACCACCGCATGCTGATCGTCTCGCGGATTCTCAAACAGGCGCCACTTACGATTGGCCTGGAGCTGTAGATCGGACGCCAGGCGATCCCGGGACTGACCGAAAAGGTTCGTCGCGATGCCTGTGATAACGATAATGAGTGGATACCCATTGTCGCGCGCGAGGGCAGCCAGCGCCGTGAAAGCCAGTGTCTTGCCACTTTGAACGTAGCCGAGCACTAGGCCTGTGGTGGAACTCGCAGTGCTTTGCGGGGGGATGCATTTACTGAGAACCATTACGGCCTCGGCCGCAAGTCTCTCCTTGCCTTCTGCATCCAGCCGCAAATGCCCTAGCAATGCCTGCAGCTCTGCCCCCCGTGTAGGTATCCAAAGGCTTCCTGGCGGGAACTCGTCTTTTGGAGTAATAAGCTCGATTTGGTTATCAGATGATGCCATATGAGTGGGGCTCTAGGGTTTGGAGAGTACCTCACGCAGCAGTTGGTTTACGTTGCGGCGGATTGTGCCGTACTGCGGCACACCGGCGTCCCGCGCTGTGATCTCTGAGAGCGCAAGAGCAACCGCGACCCGCTCCAGTGCCTCTATCTCCGTCGACTCTGGACGGCAGAACCGCTGCATAAAGGGATGCGCCAGAGACACTCTCACAACGATCTCGCGAGGTGCCTTCTTTGCCGCGGACTTGTCAGCTAAAGTCACCCAGTCTTCGACCGAGGAATCCAGTGACAGCTCAATAGTCACTCGCCACGGCGTGCCCCGATGTGAGAGCTCGATTACCTTGGATGTGCGCCTGGGGTCACCTGCGATGATTTGCGGAGGTGGACCCTCCACTGGAGCTGACTTGCTTTGTGCACTCAGCGTCGGAGGTGCCTCCTTCTCGAGTGTCTCTGCTACACGCGCGTTCGCCTTTTCTGCCTCGATTCGCAGCTCCCGCTTCGCTGCTCGCGCGCGGAATCCCTCTGCCTGCGACAGGAGGGGCAACTCCTTGGTCTCCAACTTGCTCTTTAGTTTCTTGAGAAAGGGCTGCTCATGGTCTTCCCATTTGAGCCCATCTTTGGTGTGACTGACCTCGAAACCCTCAAGGTGGATCTCGCCGAACAGGCGCTGCCTGCGAAATGAGTTGGCGCCGCCGAAGATGTAATCCGGCCGATACGGCTCATCCCAGCTACCCTCAATTAAGCGCTTGCGCCGAAATAGAGCGAATCCCGCCGTGGCAGTGCTTGCCACCTCGCGTAGCGCCGCAAACCCATGTGCACGCAATCCCCGACCGAGAGTAAAGTCAAACGGCGCAAACCAGCGCTTGCTCGGACCTTGGGGAGTCTTGTAGTAAGGATGCTTAAGGACCTTTGGCATCTCGTACTGCAGCAGGTCCCCCTCAAATCGAAGCTCCAGCAGTCTCTCGCGAGCAAATATGCGATAGATGCTTGCCAGGTGATCTTTAATTTTACCGCTCGTACGGGGCTGAAGCTTGTTGTGCGGGTCCATGAGAGTGATCTCAGTAAAGTGATCGCTCCGCCCGGCCGGCCGCTCGCGTACTTTGAGCTCCTTCAGGTCATCGCGCACGATCCTCGCAATGTCGAATTCGATAGTCCGCTCAAGGCACTCCCCGAGAGCTGCGGTTCGCACCTTCCACCGCGGAGCAAACCAGCACGCGGCACTCTTCATTCCCATTCCGAATTCGGCCAGACCGGCTCTATCGGGCGGTAGGGCGGCAGGGCGAAACGCGCGCCCGTAATCACTCTCGGCGATGCCAGCGGCGTTATCGCGCACCTTGATTCGCATCTCATCCGAGCGATCAATGTCGATGTCAACCTTGAGCCGGAACCCCTTTCCATGCAGCTTCTCTAGCGCTTTGCGATACCGTAAATAGCTTTGCAGCGAGTTATCAACGAACTCCGCCATTGCAAACCAGGGCTTGTAGTTCAGATGGCGGAGAACAGAAAGGATCCCAACACCAGGTTGGATGTTGACTGAGCTTGACTTAGATTGATCAGACATGAATCTATGTGGCCCCCCTATCAGCCTGAGCGTGGCTTTACGGTTGTTATTCGAGTTTTTATGCAACGATCAACGTTGTGCTGATCTTTCTCGCGCGTCTGCCAAGTCTCTCCCCTCCGGACATTCTCCGCCAGCTGCTGGCATCTTCTTAGGTCCGCCAGATTCGCCGCTCAAGGCATTATTCCACTTCAATCCGAAATAGGCGACGGCAGTCAGGGCAGCAATTATCATCCCCCTACCCGCACCCACCCAACATATCGCAGCCAAGATCGCACGTGACTGCCCCGCTGCGCTTCTGAGAGAAACTTCTTGCCAGGTGCATCCGATCACGAAGGCCAGATAAACACTACCGGCCACCATGAGCAGTCTCAGGATGGTCGGAGCACCATGAATGATCTGCTGGGTCAGCTCATCCTGCTTCTGGCCCAGCCTGTAAGAGAACGCCAATGTTTGAGCGACGTTAAACGCAACAACAATATCGGCATATTTGGCAACGGTGGCTGCAGTTGCTAATTCAGCTTCGAACATCGTCGTCGCTCCTCCGGCCTTTCGCAGTTCCGATGTTACATCGTCGGGAATCTAACCCATCGGTGCGGCAGGAACTGCGGTCCGATCATCCGCTCTTACCGCCTCTTGAAGGGACTCAATATCGACGCGATCAGCCGCCCACTGAACCAGATTCGGTGGCCGGTACGTCTTATCGCTGCGCCATCGATTAAAGACGGTCGAGTCGATTGTCTCGTTAATAGTAGTCGTCGTCCTATCGCCGTCAACAACTGGAACGCAGCCGATGGTACGGTGATAGGGCCGCCATAGTTTGCACAGTCGGTATAAGCCATGGGCCATCTCTGCGAACGAATCATGAATCGGAGCGCGTGCCTCCTCACCATCGACATCAACGGTATCTTTGAACATGAGCCCGTGCTGCTGCGCCTTCTCCATCAGCCATCTCAAGGGACGCTGCGCCAGCAACCCATTTTCGTAACCGCCTCCAACGTCCGCATGCGCACCGACGAACCATCGTTGCTCCACTTGGCTCAGCGGCCGGTCTGGGTAGGCATCGGAGCCCTTCTCAACTGTTTTGGTCCACAACGTGGGGGCAAAAGCCTCGCGATGCTCATCGATCGCCAGCGCGTGAAACGCACGGTCATTGTTGATTCTCAAATCGGTTTCGAGGAAGGAATAGTTTGACCGGCTGATGACTGGGATTTCTCCGAACGGTACTCCGAGCGCACCAACCGTGTCGTAGACACCCAGGAACCAAATTGGGATCGCTCTCGAATACTTCTTGAGCCATCGGTCTTCGATCGGCAGTTTCTCATCCGCAATTTTGATCAGCGCACGGATCGTATGAGCGGCGGCTCCTTTCCGGTAGCGGTCATACAACTGATGCAGGGAGATCGGCGCTCCCATCTTGAGTAGACCGCACTTCGATATAAATCCGGAGAGACTTCGGGCGGTAAATGCACCTCGGCTGAATCCAAAGATATAGATTCGATCGCCGTTGTCAAAGTTCTCGATCAGCCATTCGTAGGCTTGGATAACCTCTTGGTCTAGTCCATACCCGAACATGCCACCCTTTAGACTCTCACCGCGTTGGGTACCAACTCCGGCGCTGTAATAGCAAACTTGGTCCGGGGTGACTGAGCACAGCGATTTCATCCGCCAGACATTGGTGTTGTCGTTGACAGTGTTCCACGTTCCATCCAGGAATAACGCAATCCGCTTTGCCACGGAACCTCCACTCTTGGACGGGTCTGTTTGGATTACTGGCAAGCTTTCGCGGCGGGACTCGGGGCAGAAGCCGACCGCTCTTCGACCGTCCATTGTTATGGGTTGAATATAGCGGAGATCGTCAACTCAGGGCTATAGCGAGTCGCTGAATCCGTGCGCTTCTTCGGAGCATGACCGGCCGAGTTGACGTCAGATCACGATCGTGACCTGAATTACCACTTTCGTAGGACACCATATCAACGGCTCTCAGCGGTCCAGGGAAGTGCAAACCGTGACTGTCGATACCGCAACTCCCGTCATCCAGCGAGCGATCCGGTCGGTTTCCAACGCTCTGTTTTGAGCGACCGGATCTTCGTTACGCAACGCCCTGCCAACGGGCCGGATCCGGTTGAACTAACGATACACCGGGCCACCTGGCGCCTGACTCGGCGCGACTCGACTCTCAACACCACCGACTCGCGGTCCCACCTGACTCCGTGAGATGGGCGATCGAGTGAAAAAGCCTTCGGATCTGCCACCAGCGCTCCGCGCCCACGAAGCCACGCGGCCACTGTCGCCATTCCGGGATCATCCTCCGGCGGGTCCACCCTGTCGCATTCCCTCTCGAACCCCGTCTTATCGATCTTTCTCAGACGTCTGTTCACAGCGCCGCCGCGGAGGCTGCACTTCCCGCGCGATGCCGACGCCCCTCCCGACGTCGCACCTGCCGCGTTGGGCCGTCTTTTTAGTACTCCAATATGAAATGAGCCCTTTTGTGATCACGCGATACTACCCTGCAGCCTCCACCACCCCACCCGCCAGCAATCACCTCTGGCGACAACCGCCGGTCAAATCCTCTGCACCTCGAGAAGGCTCGAGACGGCCATCGGACCAGTCCTAACTTCGTGAGTCCATTGTAGCGATTTCGGCAATTAGCCAGTTTGGGGCTGGATTGTTGCGTTGCGTCATCCATCGATACACCGAGCGTTTTCATCCGGTCGCTGAATCTAACAGTCAAATTGTGACCTTAGTCTCGGCAATATCAACATAACCGGTTCACCCTATATTCCAATTGCATGGATAGGCGTACAAACACAAACATTGGACGCCCACGGATGATGCGACTTCTCATTTCCTCCCTGGCACTGCTATTGCTGACGGTCCCGGCCTGTTCGGACGCGCCGCCGGGTCCGATTGCTGACGGTGAGTCAGTGCTGTTCAACGTGGCGCGCCACAACAGCCCAACCTCCTGCAATCGCTGCCCTGACGAGCCAGCTCCATACTGTTACATCCCTACCCTAACAATCGACGGATGACATGGATATCGTACAGGCAATTAACTACGGTACGTCAAAGATGATGGTAGACAAACTGCTGTCTAGGGGACTGCAGCAGTGGACCTCCGCCCAGGAAGCCGCACTGAAAAGCGGCCTCTGCACCGGGAAGAATTTGCTTGTTTCGGCACCAACCTCTTCCGGCAAGACCACCATTGCAGAACTCGCGGCCGTCGAAGGAGCGCGTCAAGGCCATCGTACGGTTTATCTAGTATCCCATCGGGCGTTGGCCGAGGAAAAGTACAGAATCTTCGCGCACGAATACGCCCAAACATCTTCTAAGTGGTTCGAGGTCTCCATTGCAACCGGAGATCGAACAGAGGGAGATTGGCGTGAGGGAATTCTCGTCGCCACGTATGAGAAATTCCTTGCGCTCGTATGCTCCTCGGCCAACATGACATTGAGCGGAACCATAATCGTCGCGGATGAGATTCAAATTCTCGGTGAGAAAGGACGCGGGCCGGAAATAGAAGTGCTGTGTACACGCATACGACGCGGGAAACCCCGTCAACTCGTAGCCCTCTCCGCCACAGTCTCAAATCCCGGAGATTTGGCCGGTTGGCTCGGCTGTGAGGCTGTAACGGTTACCGGTCGAGACGTCCCTCTCGTCCATGAAGTATGGTACCACGGCAAATCCGTGAGCTGCGACGCTGATCACAGCGAACTGTTTCCTGCACGTAACAAAACGGTTCTTCCGATTGATACCCTCACAGCGGTAGACCACCTTCTGCAGCAAAAGCAGGGGCCGATCCTCGTTTTCACCATGACTCGTCCCAGGGCCATCAATCTTGCAGAGGAGTACGCCAGTCGAAGAAAGAGAGCAGCAGATGGAATCCGATATGCCGGTCAGCTGAGCCTTTTCAGCGAACCGTCTACTTTGGTTCGCTCACTCACGGAAACAGCTGAAAAGGGAGTTGCCTTTCACACCGCCGACCTCACATATTCGGAACGAGCTATGGTGGAACAAGGGCTCCGCGACCGGCTGTTTGAAGTCGTATTCGCCACGCCAACCCTCGCCGCCGGTGTTAATTTTCCGTTTCAATCCGTCGTTTTCGATTCATTCTACAGGGCATGGGATGTTGAGACACCGTGGCTTCCGCTAGCTGATTTTCGCAACATGGCGGGTCGTGCTGGCCGCCTTGGTCTGCACGAGAGAGGATTTGCGATCTTGCTCGCCGATTCAGCGGTCAAGCATGACCGCGGGGTCTCGCTCATATCGGCGCCAGTAGAGCCCCTTCAGTCCCAATTGATCTCATGCAGCTTCCGGAAGATTGTTCTGTCGATAGTAGCTGGGAAACTGGCACGTACGATTGAAGAGATCGAGCAATTTTTCTCCGAAACCTTGTGGTGGCACCAACTTCAGGACAAGAACCCGAAGAAGCTCGAGGAATTTCCCAGGCTCATACGGACCGCAGTGCAGTATCTGACCGAGTCTGAGTTGATTGCAACGGATGGGCCGCAACTCTATCCTACGCGGATGGGTGTTGCTACCGCGGGATCAGGATTGCTTCCGCAGACGGTTGTGAGCATCGTGCGACTACTGCACCAACACCAGAGTCGATTCCTCGCGGACGAGCCGGATTCAACAGCGGCCTTTATTCACGCTGTATGTTCCGGCGACGAATTCTCCGAAGGCGGGCAGAGATATCTACCCTTCGCGCGAAACAACCAGCCAGAACGATCCGCTTGGTTCTGGCTGCAATCTTGGACACTGATGGTTCGTGCAGACTTCTCGAGCAGCCCAGACAAGGTTGCGAATGCAACATATGCCCTGTATCAATGGATCTCCGGCATCAGTGAACGACAGTTGCGTAATATGATACCGGTGATCAGCTACGGCCACCTTCAGCAACTTGGTCGCGATGTCGCTTGGGTGGTCGAGGGCATCAGTCGCGTCATACGGCTACCGGACTCCGGTATAGACATCCGTGTCGCGAACAACCTTAGTGAGTTGTCGGAGCGGCTCCGCTACGGCGTACCCCGGCACTTGCTGGATTTGTTGAAGGCAGCAAATGCCTACGACGTACCAGGTTTTGGACGCCACCGAGCCATGGCGCTCGACGAAGCAAAGCTCTCGTCTCCTAACGATGTGGTCGCGTCGGACGTGTCGGTCATCGCCAAACTGGTTGAGAGTGAGGAACGTGCCCGTCTTCTAATCGACGCCGTGTGCAAGTTCTTTGAGCACCCCCTGAAGGCTGTCGGGGAGCGTCATTCGAAAATGGCAGGGGCAGTCCAAATTGATCCCGCTCTCATTCGAAATTCCTACGAGCTAACCGGCGAGGCATACGAGGAGCCGATTGAAGCGCTCCTGAGGCTGGTGGCGGAGTGGACGGTTACCAAACTCGACACGAATAAGCGGCAGGGGTCGCCGGATTTCCTAATCGAGATGAACCGAAAGTCAGTGCTCGCGGAATGCAAAACGAAGGAGAAGCGCACCGCGACCCTCAGCAGAGACGAGGCGTTCGCTGTTCTAATCAAAGGCGCTGATTTCAAAAAAGATCATTCGCTCACTATCGGAAAGCCGGAGTTTGATGAGTTTTCGAAGGCTAAAGCGGATGCGTCCACAGAGATAACGCTGCTTCGCCATCAAGACTTCGTGGAAGGCATTCTGAGGTATAAAGCCGGAACCGTCGGAGCGAGTGAGCTGTTCTCCTGGATTACAAGTCCCGGGTTTGCGCGACTCGATACGCTCGACGCACTTGCCCTCACACTGGCGATTCCGCAATCGATTGCCAAGAATTAGGGATGTTTTCGCGGCCGCTGGCCCTCATCGCCCTCTTCCTCCTCGCGATCCGCTGGCGGTTTCGGAGGGAGTAAACTCGCCTGACAAACCACATCACCCAGTGTCGCGCGGCGCCTGAGGAGTTTCAGCGTCCTGTTTGTTTACAGTGGGCATCATTGCGAAGAGCCGCGCATTTTGGATTCAACTGTGCGAGCAATTCCGTGTGACCGGCGCTTCCGCGAGTGGATTCGCAAACCGCCCCACTTCGCCAAACCGCCTCACTCGCGTGCGCTGAGCCACGTAATTGATTGTGTTATCGCCATTCACTGTGCGCGAGCGATACATTGATGCCGCGTGGTTACGCAGCACTTCGCCTGGCCGTTAGAAGCGCATGCCTTTTTTGGTCACCCTCCAACCAACTGAACACAGCGCCAGCCACACCCACATCACACCCGCGCTTCACGACTCCAATGCAGTGGACGATGCGAATATAGGCTAGAAACGCATCTCACCGAGCACCTATTCGAGTCGATAGGAGGATCGCACTGCTTGGCTCTTCAAGAATCGCTCGGCCCCTCACGGAGCCCGGTTGATGAATGCGACGCGCGTTTCACCAATGGCGCGGTCTCGGCGAGCACAAGGCGTAGCCGCGTCTGCACCGCCTCCGGATGCGCGATCTCGCACTCCCAGATCACGAGCACGGTCCACCCCAACTCACGCAGCGCGATCAGATTTCGGGCGTCGCGCTCCTGATTCTTGCGTAACTTCTGCGGCCAATACTCCGGACGCGAGCGCGGGGTGCGCGCCAACGGGCAGCCGGGATGCTGATGCCAGAAGCACCCGTGGACCAGAATGGCCAGACGCCGGCCTCGAAGCACGATGTCGGGCCGCCCCGGCAAGTCGCGCGCGTGCAGGCGATAGCGGGCGCCCAGTGCCCACAACAATTTGCGAACCACCTGCTCCGGCCTCGTGTCCTGCGCGCGTATCGAGCGCATGACCCGGATACGCACAGCGGGGTTGAGCGTGCGTCCCAAGCTCACGGGCCGAGCGGCGGTGTTGGAAGGCAGCGCCTGGTGGGAGATGCGCCAGGGGCGACCGAGACGCAGTGACCCGATGAGCGGCCGTCGACCTCAATCAACGCACACCCTCCTCTCGAGTGCATCGCGCGACAGACTAATCAGCGCTCCGCGCCGCCCTTTGCGACCGCGCGCGCGCTGGCGGCATAGCCGAGCCCCGTGCCCGGATGCGCCGCATGCACGCCGATTTGCTCGTGATAACGCTTGGGCACCCGCCGCACCGGCTCAGGCCCCGGCATGCCCGGGCGTCGCCGCACCGCGAGTCGCAATGCGCCCCAGCGGCCGCGATATCCCAAGAGCTGTGAGCGAATCTCACGCCCCAGAATCTCTCCCATCAGTGACGGCACTGCGTTTCCGAGCTGCCTCTGCGCATCGATGCGACTGCCCACGATCTCATAATCATCGGGCACTGTTTGCACCCGACACAGCTCGCGCACGGAGAGCTTGCGGCTGCGCCAGTGAAAGGGCCCGATCGCAGGTCCCGGCTGCGCCTGCACCGTCCACGCGGGCCGCGCCTTCGCGAGCTTCAGGAGAAATCCCCAATAGCGCCGCCGCCATCCAAACAGCGCCTTGCCGCCACCGCGATCGGTGTGCCACAGATAATTCTCCCCTTCCGGGATGCTCGGCAGCAGCTCGCCCCACTTGCCGGAGAGTTGCAAGGTGGGATCGTCATCGTCCTGCAGGTCCCCCATCGCATCCCATGCAGTCATCCAAGGAGCCCGCTCGGCGTTGAGCAGATCCGCTGCTTGCGACGCATCGCGATGCGTTGGCTCCGGGAAGCGAAACTCGCGCCCATCGCGCGCGCCGACAATCAGCACGCGCTCGCGCGTCTGCGCCACGCCAAAATCCGCCGCGTTGAGCTTCGCGACCGTGAAGGAATACTCTGTGCCCACATCGTGGTTGATGGCGCGGATCGTGTCGCGCAACAGACGCAGACCCTCGTCCTTGCCACTGAAGGCGAGCCCCTGTACGTTCTCCAACAGGAACGCCTTAGGTCGCAGATCACGAAGGACACGAAGATAAGCGCTCAACGTATCGGCACGCGGATCATCCAGACGCCGGGTGTCGCCCGATCGCCAGTAGGCCGATTTCGAGAAGGGCTGACACGGGGGACCGCCCATGAGTAGATCCGGCGCCTCGGGCGCCAAGCCCGAGATCTCTGAGATCTGCTCGGAGCTCAGATCGTGGATATCCCCTTCGAAGAGCGGCCAACGACGGTTAGCGCGCAGGGTCTGGCAGGCTTTGCCGTCCTTCTCGACGGCGATTCCGACCTCGAACCCGGCGGCCTCGAGCCCGAGGTCGAGTCCCCCGGCACCGGTATAGAGGCTAACGACAGTTGGTGGTGGCACCGCGGAACCCTAGAGGAAATACAGCGCGCCGGGAAGTCTTGACGCTATCGATCTTGTATTTAGGATACAAGACCGGCCGTGGGTCCTGCAAGTGATCCGCGTGCGACTGCGCGAGGCCATGCGCCGCCACGAGCGCGCCACGGGTGTGCGGGTCACCTACGACTGGCTGGCGAAGCGAACCGGTCTTGCGCGCGCGACGGTCGAGGCCATCGGCAGCCGCCCGCGCTATCAACCGAGCCTGCAGGCAATCGACCTCCTCTGCGAGGCGCTCGCGTGTGAGCTCAGCGAGCTGCTCGAGCGGCAACCGACCCGCGCGCGCCGCAAAGGTGCCGCATGACCGAGCGCGTCCCCACCCGTGAGGCCGAGCAGGTCGCGGAGGCGGCGGTCGCGCTCGCTGCGAAGAGTGATGAGATGCACGGCAGCCTCGCTCAACAGTGGATACTGCGCGTGCGATCGCTCTCCGAGCTGTGCAAGTCACTGCAGTACAAGACCTACATCGCAGCTATCGGCACTGCGCTGCTCGCGAAGGCGACCAACCCGCGCATCGATGCCTACAGCCTGAAGGCCGGCGATCAATCCGGCAGCGGCAGCTACTCCGCCCGGACCGTCGTGAGCGTGCTCGTGGAGGTCTCGCGCCGCCATCACTTTGACCTCGGCGCCACGGGCCGGGAGCCGATGAACAACCGCCCCTTCATCAACAATTCGCGCATCACTCTCAACATGGAGGTGCACGCCCAAGCTCGTCCTGCCCTCAAGAAGCTGTGCGAGCTGTGTCATGAGGTGAACCAACTCGATGCATCGAGGGCATTGGTCGCGCTGGCCGCCTTCATTCACGTCCGCGCCGACTATGTGCCGCGCTATACCGTTGCGACCGGCACGCTCGCCGTGGGCCGTGTGGAGGAGCTGAGTGCGGCCATCACGGCATTTGTTCTCGAGGCGTCCGAGCGCGGCCTGCGCGCGCAAGCCTGCGCGGGCGGCCTCCTGGATGTGTGGGTCGATCCCGCGCGCGTGCGGGTGGGCAAGCTGCATGAGCCGGATCGACGCACCCCCGGCGATGTCGCCGTGCTGTCCGTGGCGGCGCTCGACCCTTCGCCCTTCGAGCGCATCCTCGAGGTGCGCGACAAGGCGGTGACCCCCGCCGACGTGTCGGCCTTCATTCATAAGGTGGCCCAGCACTCCGTGCGCAAGGCGGCCCTGGTCGCCATCGCGCGCGACCAACCCGTGTTGGATGTCACCTCCGCGCGCGATGAGGCGCACCAATGCGGGGTGGGCCTTGAGATCTTCTCAAGTTGGGAGGCGCTCACGCACGCGGTCATGTTCTGGTCCGCCGATTCCGAACTCGCCGCGGTGGAGGCAGCCGCGCATCGCATCCGCGCCCGACTCGAGGAGCTGGAGGCACCCGCCGAGACCGTCGCCGCCTGGGACGCACGGGTGCTGCGGCCGGCCTGAGCCACCCCCGCGAAGGATCGCACACCCCATGTCCACACCCCTTGCCCCTGCGCCGCTCGATGTGATGGCTTGGCTACGCGATGCTTTGCACGAATACCGCTTCGATCTCGCCGGTCTGCTCCGCGATCGAGCCGCACCGCCCACCGGCTGGCCGCTCTCGGTGGCGAGTGAGGCGGAGCTGGTGCGCACGTTGCGCGAGAGCGGCGCGCTGCTGCCGCTGCCCGCAGAATCCGCCGCGCTGGCCAACCTGTTAGAAGTCTCCCTCGTCGCCTATCTGCTGCGCCGCCTGCAGGCGGTGCCCGGCGCCACCGGCCAGGGCGGCACGGTCCGCAGCTACCCGGATCTCGAGATCGGCGGGCCCGCCTTCGGCGGCGGCTATCACGCCATCGACATCAAGGCAGCACGCCGGAATAAGAGCCGCCGGGCCACCCAGAGTCGCATCACGCTCTACACCGCCAACACCTACTTCAAGCACCCCACCCGACGCTTTCCCGGCATGCGCCGCGCGTTTGGAAGCTACACCACCCACGTGGACGTCTTGGCCATCTTCAACTTCGATCCGATGAGCCACGCGCATGTGCGCGATCTACGACTGCTCGTTCACGAGCCGTGGCGCATCGGCTCACGCCAGCGCTCCTCCACCACCCGCAACTACATCGGCGCAGTGACCTCGCTTGCGGATCTCATCGCCGGCCGCGGCGAGTTTGACTCTGCCCAAGCGTTCTATGACTACTGGCGCGCGTACGACTTCAAGGCGACGGCGGCGCGGCCCGCGCGATCGGGAACAGACACGGGCGATGGGCAGTTGGACCTGGATCTGTGACCCCGGCCCTCACAGGACTCCCCCACCCAGATCGTCACCTGCGCTCAACCTCCGCGCAAGACTCAATCATCGACGGCGGCCGCCGGATCGACAAGTGCGCCAGGCAATCTCTCGAGCACGCCCACTGCAAACCCGAAGCCTCCTTCACGCGAGCGCGGCGCTAGTTTTATTGAGACACACAGCGAGCATATCCTCATGCCTAAGAAATCTAACTACTTTGGTTTCTGCAGCTTCGGGTCCGCGAGTTGCTTCCGCCTTGTACCGCTTTTACAACGACACGTCGCTGACAATACCCAACCCATTCAACCCGCTACTGTGGCAGCCCACCAACACGCCGTGAGCTCGATCGTGAGCGACAACTGAGATTCCAACGCCAAAGCCACCTTCCCGAGCGCGTGTTGGCAAGCACACCACTCATCAGACGCAAAGCGCGATCGAGAATCGATCAGCGATGTGGCAGCAGAGCATCTCCCAGAGATGAGTAACAACTGTCGGAACTCAACTGACTTTGCGCGCTGGAATGCGTGCGAATTCCTCCGCAGTCTATATAGGATATCCCCAAGACGTTCGTCTAGTAGATCAGGAGAGCCCATCAATCGAGAGATTGCGTCTTGGACACTAATCGGACACGAAATGCCTCAAGCGTGAGATCTTCTGTGGCATTCGAGGAGTATCCCCAAGTCTTCACTCCCGGCGCACCCATCACGAAGCGCTCGCTTCTATATGGGAGAGAGCAGGAGCTTCGAGACCTCCAGCGTGCACTGAGCCGCCCCGGACACCACCCCATCGTCATCGGCAACCGGGGTGTTGGAAAAACCTCCCTGGTGCAGCTGGGACTTCAAAGCCTCGGTGAGTCTGTCTCCGTGTATAGGATCGGCTGCAATGCAAGGATGAATTTCGACGATTTCGCCGGGGACCTGCTGACCAAACTCCACGGCGGCACCCTACCCACCGAGGTTGAGATCTCAACGAGCAGGACGGTTAAGGGCTCCGGGTCCCTGTACCTCGCAAAAGCAGAGGCGTCCGGAAGCGAATCGACGACGACGAAGCTGGATGGGCCCGCTCGCCGCAAAGCAGAGCCGTGGATGCTATTTCAGGCGATCAGCGCGCATCGGAAGCGCTTGATCATTGTCTTGGACGAATACGATAGGGTGTCAGCCAACAATCGTCATTCGAAGGAGTTTCATGAGAACATCGCCGATTTGATGAAAACGATGGCCGACGAGTCGGGGCAATGCGACTCAAGATTGGTCGTAGTAGGCATCGCGCAGTCCGCGAAGAATCTCCTCGGGCAACATCTGAGCATTGAGAGAAGCGCGCGCGAGATTTACCTGCGGCCGCTCAGAAAGGAGGACATACAGGACTTTTTGTCAACAGCAGAGGAAGAGCTCAACTTTCGCTTCGCGCCTGGAATAAAGAACGACATCGCCACCTCCGCATTGGGCTACCCGTATTTCGCTCACCTCGTGGGTCTCGAATGCTTGGACGTCATGACGGAAGCAGACCCGGCCGGCAGGCTGGTGGAGCAAAACCACTATGACTCTGCAGTTTCGCGTGCGGTCGACAAGGCGTTTCGAACAGAACTAAGAAAATATTCTGAAGCCGTGTCAGACCTGACAGCTGACGAGTCCAACCTGATCGCTTTGCTGTTAAGGTATCCACGCCCACCCACTCGAAGTATTTTTGAATCGCACTTGAGCACTCGCAATGTCATGGAGCCAAAGGACTTCAACGCAGCGCTCAACAGGCTGCAATTTGATAAGAAGCTGTTATATGTAAGCAGAAATTCGGACATTCTGCGGTTCAGCGACCCTTTAATGGCGCCGTTCTTGAAGAAACATCCTCAAATCGCCAAGTCACGCGCATTCCTGCCAGAGCCACGCGCCGCCGTGGAGGAAGAAGGTGAGGCAGACGACGAGGATCAACGAGACCTTTTCGACTAGAGAGCGATTGCGTCTTGAGGCTCTAACCCGTTGGCGGTTCCCAAGCTGCCGGAACCCTAGGCGGCACACATGCATCACTTGCCGACAACCCACAGTAAACAGTTGCCATCCTTCCGCAGTGTGCTCCAGTCCTCTACCCCGCCATCAGACCGCCCTGCTGGATCACCGATCCGCTGGGGCCATCTGACACCTTCCCGGACAGCGGTCGAGTGAGAAATTCGCGGACCCGCCCCCGGCGCTCCGCGCCCGCCGAGCACCCTAGACGTCATCGCCCTCTCAATGCTCATCCGTCTACACCGGAACTCCACACCATCCCAAGCGCCGATGATCATCACCACCCCTTCCGGATCCTGCCCCCTCGGGTTCGATGTAACGCGTGAGATGTTCGATTTTGTCGAAGGTCTTTGGGAGCCGCCGACCGACGCGGAAATGGTGCCTACAACGGTGTACGGACCTCAGGCATCTGAGGTGGGAATAGACGCTACCGTTAATCGCGCCCTCATGAGCCTTTAATCCTTCCGACGACAAGGTGATGGCGGCTCGCTTCGAACAACGTGGTTCCCGGAGTGCTTACGATCGTCTTCACAGCATTTGTGGCGAAAATCGGTAATAAGTCAGGCTTCCGCCCGCGGGAATTGCAGCATAGCGTTAGGATGTTTATCAACAGGGACTAAGTGACATGCTAATACTCACTCGACGAATTGGCGAATCGCTCCGAATCGGCCCAGATGTTCGAATTCTGGTCCTCTCGCAAAGCGGCCAGCAGGTCAAGCTCGGTATTCAGGCTCCGAAGGAGGTACCAGTCCATCGCGAAGAGGTGTTCGAGCGAATCCGATACGAGCAAGTCGGCTCCGATTCCAATTCCAACGGCGCGCAACAAAGGTAGCCACGCATCGCCTCGCTCGGAACGTCGAGAAGGCGTCGCCGAGCGAGGTGCGAGGTAGATATCATCATCCCGGGGTGCCTAATTCGTAACAACGGTTGATCAGATTCCGCCAGCTGTTGCCTGGAAGCTCGCCCAGCGCCGCAGTCGATAGCACAAATTTTTACTTCACTCGAAGAAGTAGGGCGACATGATTGGGTTTGTGGAGAATAGCGCTCATGGTGTGCTCAGTCTTAATTTCTTTTCACTCCAACATTACATATCGGACGAAAGCGTACTTAGTAGACCCTGCAGAACCACTCCACTAGGGCGCGCCTAACTTGTGGCACCCTCCCCCGCCGAAGGCGGAATAGTGATTGCCGTAGGCACCTTTGCAGGCCGCGAAGCGGCCGGGCTGAAGGGGAGACTGTGAATCGGGGCTCAGCCCGGGAGGCCGCTGAAACTGTTAACAAGACCTCGCCGTATGGGCCCAGCCCCTAATCAACCTGGAAATGTTCACTGCCACTCAGCCAGATCGTCCCAGTGAGCGGCGTGAGCTTGATCGATCCGGGCGGCATGGTCGGGATGTCGAAGAACGCGTCGCCGGGCTCGGTGTGCAGGTAGAGATCGTCGATCCGAGCGCCGCAGGCATGACAGCGATTGACGAATAATCCGCTTTGTGTTGGCTGGAAGTTGGGCCAGGGGTGCAGTTGCTCGCGCAATGCATCGCTCATTGAGAAGATGTGGGAAACGGAGAATTCCGTGAGGGGCTCATCTGATGCGGAGCCGCTGTCGCAATAGATACAGATTACTTCCACGGAAGTTGAGCACTCGTTGCACGAAACGGTGGCAGCGGCTACAAAAGCTCGATCGGAGATAACGTTGAAATCCGTGTCTTCGGGCGATTCGGCATCATCGTTAAATGGTAGCCACCTTGCGAAATCATTGGGGGACTGCTCGGCGTCGATGTACCAGCGCTTGGTTTCGTTGTCCCACTGGGCGCCGTGCGATTCGATCGCCTTGTACTCCTCCGGCGTAACGTAAAGATAGGTTCGCTGCACGATTCTGCCTCGGCGTCAGTTGCTCGATTCTGCGGCACCCGGGCGCTTTTGCACATCTCCGCCGTTGAGACCTATCGATTTGCTGTCCGTCGCCGGCGGTGTGGCTGCGCCAGCTTGACGATTGGCTGGTGTCCTTGCGCGCTTGCCTTTCGCCTTTGGCCGCGGTGTGGCATCGGAGCTTTTCCGGCTGGAAAGGTTCGGGGGTGCGGCTGCCTGTGGTTTCGATTCAGGTGGTGAATCCGGCGTCGGGGAGCTGGTCGGTGTTGGCGCCAGCGGTGACGACGGCGGTGGGGCGGGAACGGGACGCCGCGGCCTTGGATTTGTCGCTATCGTTGACAGTGTCAGTTTCACCGAGAACCAGTCTGGTACGGAAACCAGCTTCAGGTAGCCCGAGAGATCCGGCAGGCGCTCGATTTCGGACGCCATCACGGCGGGCTCGATTCGCAATTGCTCACTCGACGTGACGGACGCCAGCCACTCGCTTGGCCTGTGGCTTTTTGAGCGGGTGGTGTGCAGGACTTCGCGCTGGCCGATCAGTTTGGAGGCGAATTCGGAGGTGCCGCCGTGCTCGCTTGCGGAACAACGTAAAATCAGCGTGTTTCCAGTATTTTCGATGATCGTTTCTGCGACGCTTTTGCCGTAGGTGCCGGAGACTTGGGCGATTGACTGGAACCCGAGGATGCAACGGCCGCCGAACTTCCGCAGGCGCGCGAGCGCGTCCTTGAGGCCATCGATTGCGCCGAGGGCGTCCAGCTCGTCGACGACGAACCAGAGGCGTTGATCGGTTTCTTCATGATCCATCGCCTCGAAGATCCCGAGCCTCATCCAGGCCGAGATCATCGACGCCAGGGCGGCTATCTCGCCCGCCCTGTAGGGAATGAACAGGACACCACCCTGCCCGCCATTCTGTCGGGCGGCGCCCTGCCTTACCCACTGACGTACAGACAATGGCTCCGCCTTGTGCTGTACCGTGTATTTCAGCGCGTCGATCGCCGAGGCGGCGACGGAACGTACCGAGCCGAACATCTTCTCGTTGCCTTCCTCCAGGAAAGGAGCAGCGGACGTTCCCGGGAATAACATGCGAAGTTCCTTCAGGGGTGCGTGAATCAATATCCGGAGGAGCTCGGCGTCGCTTCTCTTGTTGCTGTTGATGGTCTGCTGAACGACGGCGCTGAACACCGTGCGCGCATAGCTGCTCCAAATCCGGTCCTCCCCTCCTCTGTCAGGAATCAGAGAGCGCGCCAGTTGATCCACATCGTAGTTGTTGGTGATCTCGCCGTAGAGGTCCCACTTTCTTGCGTCAAGGTCGAACGGATTGAGGATCACGTCGCGGGTCGGGTCGTAGAATCGGCTCAGATATCCGCCGTCTGGATCGGCGATGATTGCACGATCGCCTCTCGCGAGAGCGGCGGCCAGCATTTCCTGTATCGCCGTGCTCTTCCCTGTACCAGTAGCGCCGATGATCTTGAAATGCTTGGTCTCATCGGCAAACGCTATCGGGATGCCGGCGATTGTGACGCTCGTCGGCTGTTTGTCGCGGAGTGGGGCAACCATATTCATCGCGGATATGACCGCGCCGCGAAGGTGCTTTCGAGGGGATATGCCATTTGCGTATGCGACCAGGAGCTGACTGACCGCGTAGCCGGTCGCAGCCGTCAAAGGGACTCCCAGAAAGAATCTCAGTAGGTTGTCGCGCCCAATACCGAGCAGCCAGAAGAAGATTGAACAAACCACGCCGACGAGGATGAGTAGCGGAGCGGCGATCACCGGAGCCAGCAGATAGTGCCGCGCCGGGGCCTTGCCGTGAATGCAGCCTGTGAGCATTCCTGCCAGGAGGATTACGTATGCGAATCTGAAGCTGCCTGCACCATACATCAAGGAATGTAGCGGTCCTGACATGTTGCGCTCCTTACAACTCCAAGTCGTGGTCGTGTGTGGGTCGGGGTCTGTCATCTGGGTCGTCTGCGGCGGCGGGCTCGTTTCGGCGAGTGTGATCGGCTGACGGCGTTGAATGTGCCGGATCGGGGAGTTGCTGCGCTTCCCGGTAAGCGAGCCAGTTCCGTGCTGATTCCTCTGCTGTCGGTCCTGGGCCGTGGCTCTCGCGATACTCCAGCCACTTTCGTGCCGATTCCTCGGCCGTCGGCTGCTTTGACGTTTCCCGCTCGAGTGCGGCTCGCTGGCGGTATTCGCGTTGCTTTCTGTTTTCTTCGGCTGCGTGACTGGCCCGATACTCCCGGCGGGCGCGGTTCAGCTCGTCTGCGTGAGCTTTTCGGTAAAGCCGCTGCTTTCGGTTGATTTCATTTGCGTTCTCCAGACGGTACTGGCGACGGCGCTGCCGGTAGCCTTCGGGATCCTTCTCCCAGTATTTGTGGAATTGCTTTCGAGCGGTCTCGCGCTTTTGCGCTTCGCGGATAGGATCCAGTCGCGCCGTTACGCGGCGCTCCGCATACTTCTCGCGGCGCAGTTCGTTCCTCTGCTCCTTGGTGAGCGTGTTGCGGCGGGGTTGCTTCGGCCTTATGCCCTTCTGTTTGATCTCCTCGACTGCGCGCTCCCGCAGTCGCTCTTTGAAAGCGCTAAGCTCGCCTTTCTTCGATGCTTCGAGTTGCTCGCGGTGTCGCGCGCGGATCTCGTCCCCGGCTTGACTGGGGCCATACTTGCGCTCTGCATAGAAGACCTTGTCCGGAAGTGGGGGTCGCGGCGTTTGGTTGCGACCTTGCTGCTCCAAACTCCTGTGGTCTACGCGCTGGTTGAAGCCGGCACGATGCAACGCTTCGTTTGTGAGGGCCGCCCACCGCTCGCGGAGGGCCAGATAATCGTCTCGGGTTGGCCCCAATCCGCGCTGACGCCGCTCTCTCCCGCCTAACTCCAGTGTGGTTCGCGGTCCGACGCCTTCCGGTGAGACCTCCCGGTTGGTCATCAGGAGGTGAGCATGGTGATTTCGCCGGTCAGCGCCCGGGCGCGGCTCGTGAATGGCCACATCGACTGCAGCGCGGTACTTGTTCGACAGTTCGGCTGCGAAGGTGCGGACGAGTGCGATGCGTTGCTGTGGTGTCAGTTCGGGGGGCACCAGGACCAGCCACTCCCTGGCGGTACGGGAGTTGTGGCGGGTGCCGGCGTATTCCATTGCGTTCCACAGGGTGGCGCGATCCTGTGTCCAGGACATGTCGGCGCGTCCTGCGAGGTCGGAGGGTAGGACAACTTCCTTATAGGCGATGTCGCGGCGATCGGAGTAGTCGTAGATGAGGCCGGTTCTTTCGTCCTTGATGCGCTCGCCTGCGCGATAGGCGGCCGCTCGGGTGGCAAGCGAGCCTTTACCCCTTGAGACGTGCGAGGACCTGAGGAAGTAGGTCGCCATTGAGCGGTCGCGTCCATACGGTGCTGCAGGCGTTTCGGAGTTTGGCGCAGGTTGGCACGGGGCTCAAGGAGGGTGTTGCAATTGAGATTGCTCCACCTTCATTGGAAGAAGGCAAGGGGGAGAAATTGGGTATTTTTGGCAATAACTCACCAGCCGAACTCAGAAGAGCTCAATCACTCCTCGTACGATCAACCGAGTTTTGATTAAATTACCTTGCCGATGCGAGATTTATCCTGTGGCAAAAACACGAAACGAGTTAACGCAAAACCTCGATGCGTGCTAATTGCTGGTCCAAACGGTGCAGGCAAGACGACTTTCGCAAGGGAATATCTGCCGCACGACGTCAGGATCCTGAACTTCCTGAACGCCGATCTGATCGCTGCGGGACTCTCGCCGCTGAAGCCGGAGCTCGCGGCCATAGCCGCCGCCCGGCTCATGTTGGAAGAGATTGACCGCCTCACTGACCTGCACGTCGATTTCGCATGGGAGAGTACGTTGAGCGGCGTGACCTACGCAAAACGCATTCGGACCTTGAAAGAGACCGGCTATCACGTTGAGATCATCTATCTCCAGCTCGCGACGCCCCAATTAGCGATACGCCGAATAGCTAGTAGAGTGCGCCAAGGTGGTCACAACGTTTCAAAGGCGGACGTGCTTCGGCGTTTCTCGCGCAGTTGGTCTAACTTCCAGAGCACATACCGCTCGCTGGCGGATGCGTGCGCTGTGTACGACAATTCGAGTTGGCCTCCAACTCTGACAACAACCGGGACACTGAAAACGGAGATCGGCCTACAGAGGTTAGACAGGGATCCAGAATTCGCTGCCCGGGTGAGGCGGGCGCTCATTCGTGGCGGTGAGTCGGCGCGGCGTACCGCCCGGATGCATGGAACGCCATTGTATGTCTGGGAAAGCGGCAAAGTCGTCGTCAAACGACCTTAGGGCTTGGCTTCACGCTGACGTAGCAGTGCCTAAGCGGATCTGATCCAAATGGGCAGTCGAGACTACCAATTGCCGGTGATAGGCGGAGACGGCGGGACAGCCACGTTCGGATAGGCAGCGCAATTCCGATCTACCGCGGCAGGCTCGTTCACAAAGAGTACCTTTTTAGGGTACAACATGAAAATGATTCTGAAACGAAATCTGGTCAGGACCGTTTCGCGCGTGACGCCGACGCTTTCGTCGCCCGCTGCTTCAGCAAACTTTCAGCGGGTATGCCGAACTTACTGTGAAGGCCTTCGATCATTCGCAGCGTCAACGTCCGCCGCCGGCTGAGTACCTCATAGACACGATTCCGACGACCAATCACGGGTTCCAGGTCTTCAACAGTCAGGCCGGACTGCTCCATACGAAACTTGATGGCATCGACTGCGTCTGGCAAATCCATCGGAAAGTGAGCACGCTCGTACGCCTCTATCAGAGTCGCCATAACATCCAACCGGTCTCCTTCCGGAGTATTCGCCTTCGCGGTCATCAGAGACTCTACGTCCTTGAGCGCTGCGCGATAGTCTGCCTTTGTCCTGATAGGTTTGATGTCCAATGCTTGCCTCTCAAATCGTCTGTGCGTCGATTGCGTCGTACTGCCTGTGAGTGCCAATAAACCGGATGTAGACAATCCTGTACGGGTAGTTAATCCAGACGACGATTCGATACTTGTTGCCGCCGATATTGAAAACGACACGCCCGTCCTGAAGGATGCTGGCGCTGCCAAACTGTGCCTTCACCTCGCTCGGTTTGGACCAATTCGCCTTAATCACATCCCGATACCACGCTAGCGTCGGGCCTTCAGCATCCGCGAATTCGGCGTGGTCGACCCAGAACGCTTTAAGCGTCGACACCGCGATTATCCGCATGACTGCACTATAGTCCCATTCTGGGACTTAATCAATGATCCCGGCCATCGCGGTAACTGCCGGCTGAGGGCTATGCCATCCGCGGCCTGTGCCCTCGGGAACCGTTCGGACATGTCATTACGAAAAGGGAGCTTTACCATGTCCACCTCCGCAACTGATGACTCATGAATTCAACCATAGCTCGCTAGTCTCGGTCACATGGTTCGAGGCACAAACAGACAAGAGTCGGATCTGCACATCAAAGATCAGATTTCTGCGACCCCACTCCTCATCACATACAGGTGTTGGACGCTGACGTAGTTCGACACACACGACATCAGCGTCGCGGAATAGACCCCACACGGACGCCGCCTTTGGCATGTCGATCATTCCAGTGACGCCTACTTGTCCATCTCTAATCGGACTACGTGTTCACGGACGCCGCACTCTCTCAAAGAGACGCCACGCTCATATGGACCGATGAATTCGTTGGTGTGATTAGCAAGGTTGTTGCTGCGGGCCATGGGCGCACGGCGGCCAAAATTCGTAGCTACGTGCGCGCTGCATGCTCACTCGCGATCCGGGCAAAGACCAATCCGGCAGCCCCCATTACGAGATCTCGGTATACAGGCAAACCGCCTTGGCCAGCATCGACGCAATGTCTCAATTCAATCGAGCACTCAAGCGAAATCTGAGCGCGCCTGAGATGGCGGCATTCCTCAATCGCGTCCAGGCCCTACCTGTTGATGCGAAGCGCGATGCGCATGAAGTTGGCATTTGCTTGGGGGGCCAACGTCCTGCGTAGCTACTCCGGCTACGCCGTGGCGATGTCACCTCTCCGAACGCGTAATTACGTTGTACGATCCGAAAGACAAGAGCAGGAGCCCCGCGTGCACGTTGTGCCGATATCTAACTATGCTGCAATATCTTCCTGGATTCCCCGGAATCAAATAATGAACGCACTCGAGCTATCACCTCCGGCCGTTTCGAGACGGCGGCGGCGTATCGTGCGCAACTGGGCAAGGGAGGCGATGATTCCGCGCCCCTGGGGGGACTGGCGACGGCCCTGCTGGCGATGGAACAGTACAGTGAAGCCATCCCGGTGTTGGAACGACTCAGTCCGCTCCAGAAGGCACGCCTTCCAGGCGGTCTGGGCAGCGATATCCAGCTTTCGGTCTGCCAATGGCTGGTTGGGAACCCGGACCACGCAATCGACATCATGCGCTCATTGGTGATCGGGACTCAGGACAAATCCATCAAGTATGCAAGCGACCTGGCGGGCGGAGTGACCCAGGGACTTCTGTTGCGGTACATGGCGATCACGGGTCGATTCGATGAACAGTATCAACTTGCCGTTGCCTATCTCACCCGGCTCGCGCAGGCGCAGAAGGCCGACAACTGGTCGGGTCCCGCGGCGCGGTTCGCGGTCGGCATGGCGACGGCCGGTGAGATGTTATCTGCCGGTATCGGCGTGAGCGATATTGAGCCGGCAAGGAAAATCGCCAGTCACGATCTGCTCAAACGCCGCCGGTTGACGAACATCGCCTTCAACATTGCCGTGAACCAGCGGGTTGAAGGCAACGAGCCGGGTTGCCGGACCTGGATGATGGAATGCGCCGGCCTGCAGAATCCGCTCATCGAGTATGAGTGGCACCTCGCGAAGGCCGAAGTCGCCGGCTAGGAGGGATGGGTAAGCGCATCCGAACCTGGCTGGCACTTTTAGCTCCCCTCCATTCTGATATGGGGCAGGAGGCCGGGTGTCAGAGTTTCGAGGCGTATCTGAAAAATCCTGCGCAAACGAAATGGGACTCTAACGTGGACGGCGTCAATTTCCGAGGTATATCAATTTCGATCCCGCGATGGGGTCGCCCTTAGTCGATAACGTTCATCCGATTAAATGAGTAATCCAGTCGACTACTTTCAGGAGGCATTCGGCGGCTTCGCGCCCCACCGGGACCGCGATGCGGCCCTGAAGTTTGCCCTCGATGAGCTGGTGGTTGAAAGACGATTCGATGATTTGCTGTGCCTCGTGAAAGGCGGGCCCGATTTTGGTGGCGTCGAAGGCGAGCCTGGCTGGATCATACAGCGCCGTGCACCGGGAAAGACCGTGGGCTATGAAAGGTGGCCAGCGGATTGCCTTTTCAGGGCTCACGTCGATCCGGTAAGTTACTCTCTGAAGTATCCGGAGTTCCTGCGACCAGCCAACCCTCCTTAGCTACGTACAGGCTATGGCCGACGCGTATTTAAAGCGCCACCCCGCCCAGTCGGAGGCGGTTCGCGACATTCGAGCCGCAATGTCAGCTCAGATGAACTGACCTCAACCGCCCCGGACACATCCCGATGTGGGAATGCGATTTTGAAACGCGGACCATGAAGGAAAGATTGCTCGAGGCACTTGCCCGATTGGCCTCCGACGAGTTCCAGGACGCATTTATTATCCGCCTGGATACATCGGAGGCCGCTGAGATGTCGCCATTCACGCTTCGTCGGTGACATAGGATGCAACGCCATTACCGAAGTACCATTCGTCCCGCGCATTCGGCGAGAGGACAATCAGGACGTCTTCCTGGCGCAGGCCCGGATCCCTGGCAAGGTTGTCGGTGATCGCTTTGAACAGCGCCTTCTTCTTCGGCGTGTCACGCCAATTACCGGCGACGATTTGGATGATGACGAGATCGTCGGTGCGGTGGATTCCGAGATACTCGGGGATCGTAGATGAACTCGTCTCGCTCGTGTTGGTGTATGACTTGGAACTTGTCATCGGCCGACGCGCCGCACGCTTCCATCAGACCGCGATGGACGCCGCCTGAGATCGCCCGGATATGGGCTGGTGATTTCCCCTTGATGAGCGAAATGCGTATGAATGGCATGTGAGCATCGCCTGTTGGAAGACTGCCGTCGGACCGCAAGGCCCGGACGGCCCATTCAGGTTTCGCCTGAAACTCGGCGCTTGCGCCGACTGCACTTGACGCCACAACAATAGGGAGCCACGATCATTCTGAAAATTTGAAACTTAATAACCTATACTTCCACGGATTCGAACTATGGCACGGCGAACCAATCTGGACCTGTCGCGGAGGCCAACAGCCTTCTCAGGAGTGTGCTCGGCTGCGATCTCGCCGAAGTGAGTTATGTTGTCATCCACGAAGTGGCGAGTCGGGCCCAGATCGAAATCGCCCAACTCTTGCACCGGATCCCCGGCGCTTCACCGGCTTCTCTCGTGCGTCGCGGCACAGCCGTAGGACACCCTCTCCCGCCGAAGGCGGAATGTTGAGCGATCTTCGCGATTGTCCTGCAAACGGAGCATAGCTTTCTCAATGCACAAACTTCGCGATGGTGAAAACCAGGCCGGCTATACCTAACACTGTAGCGATGATGCATTTGATGATCGAAGTTTCCAGCGTTGACACATCCGCCTTGGTGGCCAGATGGGGAACGATTGCGAAGATGGCACTCACCTGCGATTTCACTCGAGAAACATCCGTCTCGAGGTTTCCCAGTCTTTTCAGGATGTCTTCCATAGGGCCTCCGTTGCTTCCAGAGCTCATCGCCGAGGTCGACTGAATGCCTCAATGTTTGTGTGCCAGAACGTTGCGTTCTATGCCTGCTCAGACTTCGATGTCAACTTACAACCCGCTGTTTTCACGAACTTTTCCTGATAAAGACCTTCAACAGCGGCGGGGGATTCATAGAGTTGATGCCGCTGCTGATAGCGGACGTGGACGTCGCACGTAGTTCCCATACGCGGCGGTCACTGGCGGACCGGCGGGAGAAGGCCGGCGCCCAACATGACGGTCGAGTGGTGCACGAGCCAGATTCATCTTGCCGCCGCGGCCGGTCTACGGGATCATTCCTCGAAAGGCCTTGCGGCGGAGGGGGCATGCCCGCAATCGATGACGCAATGTTTGAGTTTCTATCCGGGCCGAACGCGATGCTTCTCGGCACGCGTGACAGCCTGAATGTGCCGGCGATTACGCGCCCGATCGGTTGTCAGGTGTGCCCGGACCGGGAGCACGTCATGGCGTTCCTCGCGGATTCCCGGGCTATCGCGCACATTCGCCAAACGCGCGTATTGGCGCTCGTCGTCGTTCGCCCAACCACCTACGAGGGCTATCAGCTCAAGGCAGTCGATGCGGAAATCGAGCCGTTGACGGATGAGCAACGAGCGGCTGTTGTGGAGAATCGCGCGAAGCTGTTGGAGGAAATGGCAAGGGTTGGCCTCACTCCCGAAATTGCCGCGACGGTGGTGCCCAGGATCGATTCCGAGGTGGTAGCCGCCGTCTTTTCGCCATCGGCGATTTTCCGTCAGACCCCTGGCCCCGGGGCCGGCGAGCGCCGGGAGAGCTGAGCCTTGCAGATCGCTCTCGAAGACATTCGATCCTGTTTTGAGGGCGTCATTCCCTCGGGCATCAACACGTGCTCCTCAGATGGCATGCCCAACATGACCTACCTGTCGCACGTGCAGTACGTCGACTCTGAACACGTGGCGCTGAGCTGCCAGTTCTTCAACAAGACACGAAAGAACCTGATGGAGAACCCGCGAGCGGCCGTGCTGGTCGTCGATCCGCAGGCGGCCAGGCAGTTCGAGCTCGACGTGCTGTATGTTCGTACCGAAACCCACGGACCTTTGTTTGAGAAAATGAAGCTGAGACTCGACATCCTCGCATCGCTCAGCGGCATGACCGGGCGGTTTCAGCTGCTTGGAGCGGACATCTTTCGGGTCCTGGAATGCCGGCCGGTAATGGGAGGCGAGGCCCTTCCGGTCAACACACGCGCCCCTGCACTGGACCAGGTGGCCCACCTCTCGAGCAAGATGGCGGGTTGCGAGGAGCTCTCGGCGCTTCTGGAGACAACCCTTGCCGGCCTCGCCACGCATCTGGGTTACAGGCACTCGATGGTGCTACTGGTGGACGAGTCCTCGTCCCGTCTCTACACGATCGCCAGTTACGGGTTCGCACAGTCCGGAGTCGGCTCGGAGATTCCTATCGGCGCG
>Ga0207703_10000488_pt1 | contig 41218 bp, 49 predicted proteins | sample KBSSwiS12_FD_184304 | JGI IMG/M metagenome (GOLD analysis project Ga0207703, IMG submission 184304) | Switchgrass rhizosphere microbial communities from Kellogg Biological Station, Michigan, USA - KBS Switchgrass S1-2 (SPAdes) (version 2) | ecosystem: Host-associated > Plants > Roots >... | reverse complement strand
GTGGGGGCTTCCGTGAGGGATTCCGTGGGGGCTTCCGTGGGGGATTCCGTGTGGGATTCCGTGGGGGATTCCGTGGGGGCTTCCGTGGGGGCTTCCGTGAGGGATTCCGTGAGGGCTTCCTGTTATGGACAGCACGATGCCAACTGGCTCGGGTTCTACGATTACTTTTTCAAAGAACTGAATCTCTTGAATGAAACCAAAAAGCTCGAAGGGCTTTGGCTCATATCCAAGAACGCCGGATGGTTTTTACCTCATGAGAAAATCTGCTGGATTTCAGAACGTCATTCCAGATTGGAGCGAGATGATCGCGGAAGATTACATTCCGACAATGGAATGGCTTTTCAATATCCGGATGGATGGGGTGCTTATTATTGGCACGGCGTGAAAGTCTCGGACAAGATCATTCTGAAGTCTTCCGAGATCACCATCAACGAAATCGAGGCCGAATCGAATCAGGAGGTTCGGCGTATAATGGTCGAACGCATGGGGCGACAAAAGTTCATCAAGTCCATTGGTGGGCAGAAAGCCCTGGTCCACGAGGATTCGGATAAACTCAACGGCCAACGCGCTTTGTACCATTTTAAAGACATGGCTTTTTTGGAAGTGGCGGACCCGTCAACTGGTAGGATTTATTATCTTGACGTTCCGTCAGACGCAAAGACGTGCCAAGAAGCGAATGACTTTTTGGAGCGTGATGAGTTGGGAGAGGCGAAGGGTCGATTGGTTGCGGCTAGCTGAAATAAAATTTAAGGGAGAGAGAATGAAAACGAAAGTCGAGCAACACGCGAAAAAGATTGAGAAGAAAATTGGAAAAGGAAAAGCCGAAACCGTCGTGGTGGATAAGATGGAAGTCTTGGACTACGCCCGCCAGGGGGACATATATATCCGCAAGTTGGCTGGCGTTCCGTCCACGGCGAAGCTCATCGAGAAGCCCATGCGCCAGTTGGCTCCCGGGACTTCCATTGGATCCCGCCACTGCATCAAGATCGAGGATATGGCGAAAGTCCGGATTTACGAGGACAATCGCAATCCGCTCTGTGGCCCGGTCATCGAGGCTTTCGGCGACATCGAAATCCAGCACCCCGAGCACGGGAATATCGTTCTTCCGAAAGATGGCGGTTGTTACCGCGTGACGTTCCAGCGCCAAGCCAACCCGCAGAACGATTTACGGCGCGTGGTGGATTGAACGAGGTGAGGCGCGTAAAAGTCTACGACGCCAAACTTTGCGTGAACGAGCCCGAGAAAAAGAACGTCCACGCTTTCAGGCGGTGCTTGTTTTTTATCACCGAGAGCAATCCCTTGAACGAGGCGATAGCCTTGGATTGGTGGTCCACTTCGCCGACGTTCTTGAGTTCCATCGACCGCTTTTGTGGGTTAAGAAACCGCCCGCATTGGGAGATAAGGCTTTTGAGAATTGAGGAAAGACGTTGAAAATGCCACATTGCCACAGGTGCGGCGGGGTTCCAAGTTTAGACTTGGATGTTGGCTGGGGTTTGATTTTTCCGAAGGTTGACCATTTGAGGGGGTGCGAGGATGCGAAAAGGAAAACCGGACAGCCTGCTGAATCGGCTGAATGGCTTGGCCGCCATGTATTCGACAAGTCCGAGTTATCCAAAGCCGGCGTTCTTTTTTGGGCCAATCCCTATACCGAGCCAGGGGTCTTGGATTGACGCCGGAACCGCGGTCAATTCTTCGATTTGGACGATTGGGTGGATCGGTGACGTGGTTCACATTTTAAAGCCGAGAAAACGAAAGCGGAGGACGTAGGCTATGCCCCAAAGTAGAGTCGAATACCTGAAGGAAAACGGCTGGGTCCTCAAGGACGGGGTTTGGTGCGACGAGGTTAAGGGCTATCCCGACCCATTGACCGAGGATGAGGCGGTAAAGGTCCAGGGGGCCCGGGAGACAAACGCCTTTTGGGAAACGGTGGACGAGGTTGAGGCGGAGTTTAAGGCGTAATGTCGAGGGAATATCCGCCATGCGAACTATGCGGAAAAACGCTTCAGTGGCACCTGCACCGCGCCAAACCATCGGTCCAGGCAATTCTAGGTCCGTTTCACTACTATCGGAAAGGGCTCCCCTATGGGTCTAAAACGACTACTCCAAAAATACGGAAGGCCATTAAAACGAAAGGAAAACTCAAGAAAGGAAAAGGAAGACCGCCACGATGCCGCCGCGCAATTCGTTAAGGCTTACCGGGGCCATGGGTTGATTTTGACCGCAAAGGAAAGGTTTATGCTGGGACTTTCAAGATTAAGTGGGGGGTCGAAATGAGCCTGTCACATAAGTTTGCCGATGCTTTAATGCTGGGAAAGGTCTTGAAGCGCAAAGTGACGCTGGCCGACATTCCGGCTTCCAAGGGATTCAATCCGAAACCCGTCTTAATTCAGTGTCGGCGGTGCAAGGGGCTTGGAACCGAGCAGGATTCGCCGGCCAACTGCCCGCAGTGCGGAGGTCGCGGGGTCGAGAAGGTGTCGGAGAAAGCGTTTATAAACCATAACAGGAGGGCCTTGGATGCCAAACCTTAACACCCAGACGCAAATCCTCGAAAGAATTGAGAGGGACCGACAGGAGCAGCATTACCGCAGGAAGCCCAAAACCGTGGACTGGGTTCTGGGAGGCATCCTCTTGACCATGTGGGGGATATTCGCGCTCGTGACGTTCTTTTAAAATTATTGCCTGTCCGGCGGAAATGGCGTTAGAATTTAATCCATGGCGAAATCAAAGAAAACCCATCCCACTAAAGCCGTTCCTGGAGCCGTGGACGGCAGGCCCTCAATTTTTACGGCCGAACTTGGCCTAAAGATTTGCAAAGCCCTTTTGAAACATGGCTCACTTCGTGAAGCCTTGCGAAAAGAAAAGGGCTTACCCCAATCTTCCACCATCCACGAATGGAGATTCGACGGAAAGCACAAGGAATTTGCGGAGCAGTACGATTTAGCCAAACGCGCGACCATTGAAGAAATGGGAGAAGAAATAATCGAGATATCAGATGAGGCTCCGACAATCGTTTCTACCGTCTTCGGCTCCAACGAAAGGGAATCGCAGTACGAATTCACGGACGCCGCCGGTATTTCCAGGAACAAATTAAGGGTTGATACCAGAAAGTTTTTGCTTTCTAAGATTGTTCCGAAGGTTTATGGCGATAAAATCCAACACGAACACGATGCTGGTCCTACCCTTCTTGACGCCCTTTCCGAGTTCTACGACCTAAACCACAAAAAAGAAAAGCAGGCTTGAGCCCGCCAAAGGTTCTGTCCAAGCAAGCCTCCACCCTCAAGCGGTGGAGGGACCGACCGGATGATTTCGTTCGAGAGGTTTTTTCCGTTGAGCCGGACTTCTGGCAGGCGGACGCTTTAAGAGCTTTCTCAAAACATAAGCGCGTGGCGATGAAGGCTTGCAAGGGACCCGGGAAGACGACCGTGTTGGCCTGGTGCGCCTGGAACTTCCTGATTACCCGTCCATTCCCAAAAGTGATCGCTACTTCCATTTCAGCCGAGAACCTTTCTGATGGTCTTTGGTCCGAAATGTCCAAGTGGTACGAAACGTCCGACATTCTCAAGCGCGACTTCATCATCACCAAGACAAAGATATTTCACAAGAATTACCCCGAAACCTGGTTCATGGTCGCTAGGACTTGGCGCAAAGACGCCGACCCGACCATGCAAGCAAATACCCTCGCAGGGAAACACGCCGACTTTATGCTATTCATCCTGGATGAGGTCGGCGGGATCCCCGACTCCGTGATGGTCGCGGCGGACGGGGCCATGACTTCAGGGATTGAAACGAAAATCCTTATTGCTGGGAACCCCACGCATACGACCGGACCGCTTTGGAGGGCGTTCAACGAAGAATCGGAGTATTGGTTTCCGATTGAGATTACAGGGGACCCAGACGACCCGAAACGGTCAAAGCGCGTCAACATCGACGAGGCCAGGGCGACGATCAAGAAATGGGGCAGGGATAACCCGTGGGTTCTTACAAACGTTTTCGGGAAGTTTCCGCCGAGTTCAATCAATTCCCTTCTGGGGCCGGACACGGTTCGAGAAGCCATGGCGCGGGACTGTTCCATTGGGCAGTATGGGTTCGTCCAGCCGAGAACTGGAACGGACGTTGCTTTCGGGGGTGACGACCGTTGCTGTATTATCGGACGCCAAGGAATTAAGGTTTTCTCGCCGGACGTCTTCCGGGTTGACTACAACTCCGAAACATGGTCCTTCGATATCGCGGCCCGCATCCTGGTCTACGGACCGCGCATTGGTTCGGACGAGGATTTAATCGATACGACGGGCGGATACGGGGATGGGGTTTACAGTTCTTTGAGGATCCAACGGCACAAGGCCACGAAGGTCAATTTCTCTGAGGCAGCCGCCAATAACGATGCGTATTACAACAAACGGGCGGAGATGTGGTTCACCATGGCAGAAGCGATTAAGCAGGGCGCCTGCCTGCCGAACTGCCCCGAACTCATCCCTGAATTGACCAGCCCTACTTACACCCTCAAAAACGGGAAAATGTTGATTGAGGATAAAGAAATGGTGAAGCTGAAAATCGGACGTTCCCCTGATATCGCCGACGCCCTAGCCATTACCTATGCCCTGCCGGACGTCAACAAGAAGACCGCGAACCTATCCATCCTTCGCGGGGAAGGCGCCCGACCGCGCCACGGCGGGGGACTCAGGGGCTACAATCCGCTTGACCGAAACCGTTGAGACAATATAATTAAATTCAATGGGGACCAGAAGTTCCTCCCCGAATACGGGAACCTGCCCTCGGGCCTTCCTCTAGTCTTTTAGACGGAGGCTGGATTGTCCCTTCTTGAAGCCCCCAAAACTCATTCCCGCTTTAATATCCAAAACCCTAAACTCGGCGACGTCGTATTCCTGGAAGAAGCCATCACGCCCGAAGTTTGTAGAGAGATATTCCCTTTGCTTCAATCCCACTGGGACGAAGTTAGCCACCCCGCCTTTAAAGACTTTCAGAAACTCAACCCCGACTTCGACAAGTACATCCGCGCCGGCCAGACCCGCGGGGCCATCCTCTACACCGTCCGGGAAGTGGTGGCCGGAGAAAAGCCCGATTCTTCCAAGGTCGTCAAACGATGGACTTGCGTTTCCAAAGAAGGTCAATGGTTCACCGCCGGCGACTTGCTGGGTTACTGGGTCTTTTTCATAAACGACACGCTCCACTACATGGGCACCAAGCAAGCCCTCGGGGACGTCCTATTCATCCGAAAGGACAAACGCGGTCGCATGGCCTACGAGTTTGTGAACGAGTGCCTTTTGTCCCTCAAGGCGGAAGGGGTCCAAGTGGTCCACGCCTACTGCAAGAAGGCGCACGACTTGACGCACTTCTTTGTGGACGGGTTTGGTATGGAGCAAATTGACCTGCATTTCACAAAACGCCTGTGAATGGGGCAAAGATGGTCGGGCCGTTCATGCCTTTTGGTGGACCCCTCAAGGCTGATTGGGTTAAGGTCTCGGACGCGGTTTACAAAAACAGACTGGCCCATGGGTTGCTTTACATCAAGAAAGTACAATCGTGCTGGCAGTGGCGGTACGTCGAACTCACCGATGGCGGGAAATGTCGTCAAGAGTTTTTGGGGCTCAACGCTTCAAGGTCGAAGGCTGTGGCGATCCGGGAGGCTGAATTGTTTACAGCGAGTTTAAACTAATGCCCGCGGTCGCCGGAATAGCCGTTGGGGCCGTGACGAGTACGGTTAGCACCATAAACGCCGCGGACTCAGCCGGCGCCATGCAGAAACTTCAACAGTCCCAAGCAGACCAACAGAAAGAACTTTTGAATGAGGCGAAGATGAAGATGGCCCAGCAAATCCGTCAACGGTCTTTGGTGGCTCAACGGGATATGGAACTCGACTCTACCCGCGCCAAATCCGCTTATGCGGCAAACTTTGGAATTCCGGTGGACGCTACGCCTGCTGGCGTTGGGTTCGTGAATCAAGCCGGCTCCAAAACGACGATAGGGGGATAACGTGGCCGAACAGGCAGCTGTTCAAGATTATAAAATCCTAACCCGCGCCGAACTCAAGAACACAACCTTGACGGATTACCAGCGCATTATGATCACCAAGGCCCAAATGGACTTGGAATTCAACTATTACAAGACCTTCGCAAAAGAACTTTCCCAGAACATCGACCCACATCGTTGGTACGAGCCTTACAATAATACAGATCTCGAACCCCAGCAGGCGGCCCAAGTGGCAATCCTCTCTGGAGCGCCGGCGGCCGCGCTGGACGCCGAGGTGGCCGGACTCGGGGTGGGGGTGGCTCCCGCGACGAGCGAATGGTTCCTCTTTGGGTTGAAAGACAGGAAACTGGAGGATAACTTCGAGGTTCTCCAATGGCTCCGGGATGAGAAGGAAGACCAAGAGCGCGTCATCCAGAAATCCAACTTCTTCTCCGAGTTCCCGCTTTTCCTCCGCGACTTCATCGTGAACATTGGCGGGTGTATGTTCGTCGAGGCGGACGAAACGGACGTTTTCCGCGTCACGACTTTCCGTCCTGGTCAATTCCGAATCTCTTTGGACTCAAAGGGATACCCCGTCGCCTTCAACCGAACCTTCCGCTACACCGTCCGCCAGGTCTTGGAGAAGTGGGGCAAGTACGTCAACAAGACCGCCGATAACCCCGAGGGGGACTTGGACTGCTCGAACCTATCCGCCCGCGTTGTTATCGCTTTGAAGGCCGGACAGATGGACCAATGGTTGGATATCAACCACTACATCGGACTGAATCGAGAAGCCGACCCGAATATGCTTTCGGCGAAATATAAAAAATGGACGTCGAAGTACATGGAAATGGGCCTGCCTCCGTCTTCGGGCGGATCGATGCCGGAACAGTTCCTTGAGGAAACGGGATACGACTACTTCCCGGTTATTTATGCCGCTTGGGAAACCAACGGGAAAGACGCCTACGCATCCAATGGACCTGGGAAACGAGCCTTGCCGGATATCAAAGAACTGTACTTCTTGGAGCAGGGATACATGACGGCTTTGGAATTGAAGTATAACCCTCCCCTTGGAATCCATCCCGACATTGAGAACGTGGACACGCTCCCGGGCGGGAAGACTCAAATTCCAAACGAGGAAGCCATGAAGGTCGGCATCCAATCACTTTACAAGGTGGACCTGGACCTGAACCATTTGAGAGAACGGATCAACGAGATAAAGCAGGAAGTTCGAGAACACTTCCAAGCCGACTTTTTCCGTATGCTATTGGACGACGACCGAAAACAACCCATGACGGCCACCGAGGTCCTGGAGCGCAAGAAAGAGGTCATGGTCTTGTTGGGACCGGCCTTCGGACGAATCACGAAATTTTGCCTGGAGCCGTTAATCAACATCGTCTATCAGTTGCGCTTGAAGTATAAGCGCGTCAAGCCGGCTCCAGCGATCATGCAGAATCAGCTTTTAGAAGTGCGGTTCGTTTCCGTTATCGCCAAGGCGTTGAAGATGGGCGACTTCTCCATCCTCCAAGCCGCGTCTCAATACTTGACTGCCATGGCCAAGGAATTCCCGAACTCCAAACACACGGTTGATGATTACGAAATGGCCGTGGCCGGCATGGAAGCCTTGGGAGTTCCGCCGAAACTCTTGAAAACGAAAGAGGATTACCAAGCGGCGGTCGACGCCGAGGCAAAAGCATTGGCTCAAGAACGCCAAGCAAAGACCCTTCCCGCGGTCGCAGGGGCGGCTCAAGAACTTTCCAACACGGATCCCAGTGGCGGGATGCTGGGGAAACTTCGGGCCATGAATAGCAACGGCAGCGGGATCAGCGCGGCTTGAACAACCCAGGAACCGAGGCCCGGGAGGCCAAAAGGCGGAACGAACAGCAAGAGGCGGAACTTAACGCCTTGAACGAATTGTCCAATTTTAAGGCCGTTTTGAAAGACCCGAGCGGTCGCCAGGTCCTCAAATGGCTCCACAAATACTGCCAGGGGGACGGGGAATTGACTGATAAAACCAGCTCCAAGGTGTACGAGAACCTTGGTCAAGACCGGGTTTGGAAGGAGCTGGCGAAGAAGCTGAAGAAGGCCAGCAAGGGAGATTATTATTCTTTCTTGCAAGAGTTTGAAATTTAAGTAGAATAATTTTCAACAAAGGAGTTGCCAATGCCGGACGGGAATGACAAGGGGACGCAAACCCCCGATGTTGAAGTTCTTTTAGGCGCGGTTGAAGCCTTGACGAAGGAAAAGACCGAAGCCGCCTACGGGACTCTCTCGAAGGTCGCGGGTGAATTCAAGACGGCTCACGAAGCCCTCAAGAAAACCCAGACCGCCGCGGCCGCTAAAGCCGCCGAGGATAAGGCGAAAGCTGATAAGGAAATCGAGGACTTCAAGAAGTCCGATTTGAAAGCCCCTGAGAATTCCAAACTCACTTCCGACCGACTGACCGAAATCAAGAACTACGCCTTGGCAAACGGACTGACTCCGAAACAAACGAATGACTTGGTTACTTTCGCGAACCAAACCATCGAGGTTCACGACGCGAACCGAGCAGCCGCCGACCAACGGAACGCCGAGGCGTTGAAGGTGGAGATTGCCGCCTTGAACGATAAGCACCCGAGGTTGGGAGGGGCGCTGAAAGAAAGGTCCGAGCGATTGATCAACGCTTTGGTGGACGCGAAGGGAACGCCGGAATTGAAAGCCGCCATGGAGAAGTTCCCCACGGCGAACCATCCGGTTTTTCGCGAGTTCCTTTTGAATATCGCGGAGGGGATGGAACCAGGAACCTTGAAGTTGGGTAACTCCAACGAAAGCGGGGCCACGGACGCCCCTTGGAAAACCGAGTTCCCCAAGACAGCGGCGGCCGCTAAAGCCGCGGGAGTTCCGGCCTAATGGCTGGGGCGGAACCCCAACGAATTGAAAATGCCGATCCATCACTTTTAGACCTTTCCGAACCGGAAAGACTCAAGGTGATTGAATCGGAGCTGGTAAGGGCCAACAGGGCTTTAGGACACGCGAAGCAGCTTTTCGGTGCCCTCCAAAGCCGAGTTCAAGTTTTAAGGGCGAACACCAAATAGTCTAGGGAAACCGCCCGCTCCCTCAAAAACTCAAGGAAACGCCAAAAGCCTCCTGGGATAAAACTCTCACGGAGGTTTTTTTATGGGCGCACTTAATACGTCTTTTGTTACCCTGCCCGAGTTGATGAAGCTGGTCGACGCGCAGGGCAATTTTCTTCGCTCCACGAACATGATGGTTCAGGCGAATGAAATCCTCCAGGTGATGACCTGGATCCCGACTAACCAGGTCGATACCCACCTGCTCTTGCAGGCCATTTCCTTGCCCAAGGTCTATACGGCCATGGTCAACAAGGGAACCTTGCCGTCCGACGGTAAGGACGTCAACCTGTACGAGCCCACCGGAAAATTCGAGTCCGTCCAAGAAATCGCGGCAAACGCCGCCGAACTTTTGGGCGATCCCGCGAAACTCATGAGCGATAAGTCCGCGAAGCACCGCGAGGCTCACGCCCGCAACTTCGTCTCGTCCATGTTCTACGGGAACAGCTTGACCAACCCTGATTTGTTCCCGGGCTTGTGCCAACGCTTCAACGATCCCACCGACAACAACGGGGCGAACATCATCCCGGGCGGCCCGGTCGGCGGGTCCCACATGACGTCCCTTTGGCTCATGGCTTTCGGGGAAGGAGCCTTGAACGGCATCTACCCGAAAAACACCATGGCTGGCTTGAGGACGGAAGACCTCGGGAAAGAAACCAAACAGGACCCAGATAACCTGAACGCCATTCTCCGGGTTTACCGGGCCATCTTCGGATGGAGCGCCGGTATCGCCTTGGACGATTGGAAGTGGGTGGTTCGTTGCCCGAACATCGACACCGATAAGTGCGATGCGGACGCGGCGGACAAGGTGGACCTCTTGAACGTCATGCGGAAGATGTTTTACCGCTTGCCGTCCACGGCGGTCAAGTTCAACTCCGAGGCGCAGGGACGCCGCATGGGCTGGTTCATGAACCGGTTCATGAGGATGGAGCTGGACAAACAAGCCCAGAAGAACATCCAAATCGGCGGACAGTTGAAGGTCGAGCTGGTGGACGGAGTGATGCGCGATACTTGGCGCGGAATTCCGATCTACACGGTGGACCAAATCACCAAGGCGGAAGCCGGGGTGACGTTCTAACTGAAAAGCTGATTAACCTAAACTAACCCGGGGCCCCTGGAAACGGGGGCGCCCTACCACAAGGAGAAAAAATTATGGGGCTTCGCGATAACAAGACGTTTCTTTCCGTCGACCAAGCGGTGACGGCGCAGGCAGTTTCGACGTACAGCCAAAACAAGGGGACGCCGAAAGCTGGAATCAACACCAGCGCCACCCCTTTGTTTCTTCACGCTTTGGTGAAGACGACATTGACCGACGGCGGAAGTAACGCCGGAACCAATATCGATTTGGTGGACGCGACAACCGAGGATTTGGGGACGAACTTGGCCGTGGTTAAGGCGGCGGTTCTTTCCTTCGCGCAGGGAGCGGTGGCCGGAACTCACAAGTCCGACTTCATCCCGGGCGAGGCTTACCCCAGCCTCCAGCAGTATTGGGGCGTTCGATTCACGCCGGTCACGGCAAATCTAACGGGCGGGACGTTTGACGTTTGGCACTCTGAGCAACGCGAGTTGATCCAGACCATGCCGGCCTCTTTCACCGTCTAAAACGATTCATCGGGGGGGCTCCTTTGGGGGCCCCTTCTTCACATTCTGATCTTGGAGGGGTTTATGCTAGTACAGGGCAGAAAAGGTCCGCACCTTGGCTTGGAGGGCGATAACGCCTGCTTCTATGGCGACGGCTCCTTGAACAAAACCATGCGTACCATCGGAGAGAATTTTAACTGCAAAGAAACCCTTTGCACTCCCGAACAAACGAAGGTTCGCGAAGGATACCTGAAAGGCCACCTCAAGGGAGCCTTTTTGAACGAGCGCGACGAAGCGGCTTTTTTAAAGTACACCGACTTCAACGCCGGAATGACCTTGATCGACGACAAGACCAGCATTGATGTCGGGGAGCAGAAAGAGCCCCTTGACTTGCAGGCTGCCGTCGGGAAAAAAGGCAAGAAGGCTTAACGAGTTGGTTTTGAACCCCTAAAGGCCCTTTCCTTCCAGGGGAGGGCCTTTTTTATTTATCCCGCATCGAGGAACCCATGATTGATATGACCGAATTGGTTAACTACTCACTGGCCCAGCTCGGCGAGTCCGATGAGGTCGAGAACTGGGAGACGGACGATAGCGTAGCCGCCCAGGCTTCAAGGCGGGTTTTCCCTACCATGTTCGAGGAAAAGTTGAGAGAGTACCGCTGGACTTTTGCCCGAAAAACTGGCCCGCTTTCCTTGGTCGCCTCTGACCCAAATTCCGATTGGTCCTACGCCTACCGAACCCCGCCTGACAGCATCGACTTTATCCGCATCCTGAATGGGGATAGGGACGGAATGGAACTTCCAAGGACTCCGTTTATCCAAGGTGCCGACAATGTAGGCGGGCTTATTTTCACCGACCAGCAAAACGCCGAGGGGGAATGGACTTTCAGGAACCCCGTTTTCCAATCGTGGTCCGCCGACTTTAAAACGGCTATCGCTTTTGAGCTTGCCGCGCTTATCGCCCCCTCCGTAATGAAAGACCTGGGGCACCAGGAAAGGTCGAGGCTCTTGACTGTGGCTGGTTTGAAATGGGCTTGGGCGAAAAAGACCGACCGCAGGGGCATGGCTTTGAATGTGCCTCCACCTTCTAAGATTCAGCAATCCAGGAACTCCGCCACCATCACTAACCGAAAAGGCGACCTGTGAGCGGTTTAATTGAACGGGCGCTTTCCCAAGGCGAAATAAGCCCCTATTTGGCCGCCAGGTCGGACTTAGCCCAGTACGGCACCGGATTGGCCGTTGCGGTCAATATGAAGGGTCGTAAAGACGGGGGAATGGACAGCCGCGCCGGACTCCTACACGAAGAAGAAACCAAAGGCTCCGGGCCAGCCATTACCATCCCGTTTGAATTCAACGAAACCGAAACCTACGAAATGGAGTTTGGGGATAACTATATCCGTTGGGTTCAAAACGGGAGTTATTTGAAGGTCGAGAACCTGGACGATTGGGATGCCACCGTGAATTACATGGTCGGCGACTTGGTTAAATCCGCGGGAATAAACTACTACTGCATCGCGGACAACATGAACCAGGCCCCAGCCAACGCGGCTTATTGGTATCCGCTGACCGATGATATCTACGAGATCCCGAGCCCCTACACCGCCGAGCAGGCGAAAGAACTGGACCATCCCCAAACTGGCGATTTGATGAAGCTCTTGTCTATCGACCTTCCGGTTTATAACCTGGTGCGCCATGGGCAAACTAGGTGGGTTTTAGGCCCCGCCCCACTAGCTCCCACCCAGCCTTCTTTATCCCGCAACCTCACCGGAACCGTCGGAGTTGTTGGGACAGGAAACTATTACATTCTCGTCACGACCCTGGACCCCGTAACCAAGAAAGAGTCTTTGGCCGGAACAGCTTTGGTGGGGGCTGGCTCCAAAACGATATCCGTAATAATTCAACCCCCTAAACCTCCCGGGGGACCTCAACCCAACGCCATCATTGAGACTTTGACGGCCCATGGGTTTTCAACAGGTAACACCGTGATGTTTAGCGGGCTCGTTTGGCCAGCGGGTGTCGCCCCGAACCTCAACGGAATGTCTCTAGCAATTACCGTAATCAGCGCAACGGGTTTCACCATCCCGGTTGTTTTGACGGGGGCGCCGACCGGACCAATGCACACCGGCGGAACCGTAACCGTGAACGCCGCGGCCACCAGCGGAATCACGGCGATATCCCAAACCTTCCCCTGCACCGTGACGACCGTGGCCGCCCATAATCTTTTGACTGGGGATTTAGTCCGGATCGAAGGAACTGGAATCAAAGGGATAGATGACCTCACCTTCCCGGCCTTCAAGATTGACGCCAACAACTTCATTTTGACGGGACTTGATCCGACCGTCCTATCCATTCCAGCCGTGGTAAGCGGATTCTTTTACCCTTGCGTCTTTGAACTCGCGAATTGCGACAGCCCAACTTTCCAGAAACCCAACGTTTATTCCTGGGATGAAGTGTTGGTTGGGAATAAAAGCTATAACGTCTACGCCAGCCCCACCCGAGGGGGTCTTTTTGGGTTCATCGGGAACACCATGGCCAGCAGTTTCACTGATGAGGGGGTGCCCCCGGCCTACTCCAAGAACCCGCCCATTTATCAGCAGAAATTCCAAGGGGACGGGAATTACCCTTCCGTGGGAGCCTTCTATCAGCAACGGTTTTTGGCGGGAGGAACAAAGAACGATCCGGCGGGGATATCCGGCTCCAGGATTGGAGACTTCGAGGACTTTTCCATTTCCATCGCCAACCGCGACGACGACGCCTTGAACTTTATATTGGCCGCTCCCCAGGTCAACCGAGTCCGCCATTTAATCGAAGCCCGCAGGCTGGTAGCCTTCAATGCGGCCGTCGAGTACGCCATCCGAGGGGACCAATCCGGGGCCCTCTTGCCAAACACCCCCAATGCGACTATTCAAAGCCGGGAAGGGGCGTCCACCGTAAAACCGCTTATCGCGGACGGGAACATCATCTTTGTCCATGCCAACGGGAATATCTTACGGGACCTAACCTACAACTTCATGCAAGACAGATACGCAGGGGACGACTTGAACGTATTTTCCAAACATCTTTTGGAAGGGTTCAAAATCGTGAAGATGGCTTACCAGAACTCCCCGGATTGCGTCTTGTGGATTGTCCGAAACGACGGTATCGCCCTATCCCTCACCTACTTCAAAACCGAGAAGGTTCTTTGTTGGACACGCCATATTACGGACGGGTTCATCGAGTGGGTGTCCGTGGAGAAGACCGAGGACGAGGAAATCGTTACTTTTGTCGTGAAGCGGACCATTGATGGACAAGACAAAAGGTTCATCGAAAGGCTGGCACCCAGACAGTTTACCGATATCCGGGACTTCATCGGCCTGGATGCTTGCGTAACATTCGATGGCCGGAACGCCGGGGCCGGCACCATGATGCTATCAGGCGGAACCAACTGGACGAACACCGAGACCTTGACCCTCACTTCCAGCCTTGGCGAATTCAAGCCGGAATACACTGGTGGGGCCATTCAATTCACGACCGGCGGAGATTCAATCCGGTTCACGATTATTAACTTCACCGACCAATACACCGTAACGGGGAAGGTTCAAAAGACGGTTCCGGTGGCATTGAGGACGACGGCGACGACCGATTGGGCTTTAGCCCTAAAGAAGTTTACTGGCCTGGACCATTTAGAGGCCAAAAACGTCGGGGTGGTAGGGGATGGGTTTGAAGTGGCGAATTCACTGGATAAGACGAAGCCCGTCATCACCGTTGCGGGAGGGTTTATTGAACTGCCCAACCCTTACGCCGTTGTCCACATCGGCCTCAACTATTCCCAGGATTTAAAGACATTGGCGATAGACAACCCACAGGGCGAGACTTTTGCGGACAAGAAAATGATCATCCGCCAGGTCGGAGTCATGGTAAAAGACTCCCGTGGGTTCTTCGCCGGAAAAGACTTCCCGACAGGCGATGATCCGGTGGAAGGGATGCAAGAGTCCAAGGTGCGATCCACGGAGCCTGCCGGAACTCCTATTCGTTTGAAATCGGAAGTAATCTTTGTGAAAATAAAGAGCGGTTGGGGATATCGCGGTCAAGTGGCCGTCCGAAACATCCGGGCCCTTCCATTCACCGTCTTGGCGTTGCTCCCTGGCGGGACTTTGCCGATCCAACAAAGGGGTGGCGCATGAGTAACGTAGCGGGAGCCGCGCAGGCCATCCAGGGTGTTGATTCTATCGCCGGGGGTATCCTCCAATCCGACGCTACCAGGGCATCCGGCAATTACACCAACGAACAATTTAAGGTCAGGGCTGAACTCGACGACCTCGCCTCTAAACAGGCCGGAATCGAGGGGGCAAATCAGGAGTCCGCTTTAGCCGAAAGGACTTCGCAACAGGCGGGACAGGCCCGCGCGTCTTTCGCCTCTCAGGGGGTTCTCGTCACCAGTGGATCCGCTAGGGCCGCCGAGGACAGGATATCCCGAGTCTCAGGAATAAACGAATTGGCTATCAGGCATAGGGTTTGGCAGGAACAGCTTGGCTATCGCATGGCCGCGACCGGGGACCGCGCCCAAGGTTTAATGGCTTTAGCCGCGGGAAACAACACCGCCAACGCCCAGCTGACAGGGGGGATCATGGCGGGCTTGAGTTATGGAGTTAAGGCCGCCGATAGCTTTTACGAGGGCAGTAAAGCGCCTCCGCCTAAAAAGAAGGTTGATGACAGGCCCATGAATGAACCCGACGGAGAGAAAAATGGTGCTGTTCCGGGATACGAGTAAAACGAAATAGGTTGCACCCATACGCGGGTTCCAATTCATCATACTTTGGTTAACCAATGTATAACCAAATCGAACCCCGATAAAGGAGTCTTAATTGCCAGGCGTACCTTCTCCCGAATACGAAAACGCGGGCGGTCAATTCCCTGCCCCGAGGGTTCCCGTCGAAGCCCCTATCGCCGCTTTTGGCGGAGGCGAGGCTCTTGGCGGACTTCGCGCCGCTTCCGACTTTGCTGGGGTCGTTGGGGATATCGCTACCAAACAGGCCGCCATGGCCAACACCGTTTCCCATGCCGATATCGACGCCCAACTCGCCGAACTCAAAAACAATATCACCATCCAAACCGAACAAATGAAAGGAAAGGACGCTCTCGGGGCGCAGGCTTATGCGAGTAATGCCTGGAATCAAGGAAGCCAAAAAATACTTCAAGCCAATTCGCCTAACGTGGCTGTAATGCGGTCGGCTCAAGCCTCTATCGCCAGTCGCGGGAATGAATTGAACATGGACGTTACCCGCCACGCCACAAACGAAACCTTTAATTACACGAACGACACCTATGCCAGCCAGTTAAACACAAGCAAAAATAACGCCATATTAAATTCCAATAACAAAGAGTCCGTAGACAGGCAAATCGCTTATACCGATAGCGTTGCCAATCAGTATTTTAAACTAAACGGGATTTCTACCGAGAAGACCAAGGACGGGAAGTATTCGGACCCGAATGCCCAGGCTTTTATTGTTTCCAAGAAGTCTGCTATTTACCGTGGAGTAATAGAAACCAACATTGAATCTGGTAGATACGATTTAGCCAAGCAAAACTTTAAGGACGCCAAGGATGGTGGAAACTTAATTGAGGCCGACCTATTGGCCCTGGATTCCAAGATGACCCAAGCCAAGTCGGACCATGTTTCACTTTCGGCTTGGGGAAACATGAAGGGAGATAGGAAACTTTTCTATGCCGATGGTGAACCTAACATGACTCGGATATTGAATATCGCTGAAAATCCTGAACAACTCAAAAAATATGCAGGTGGCGAGGATGCGGACAAATTGACCGATGCCGAAAAGGAAAAGATCAAGACCAGCATCAAGGGATACGCCAACGAACTTTATGGGAATGTCCGCCAACAAACCAACGAGAGGATGTTGTCTTTCACGGATGCCGTTTCTCGAACGATGGAAAATGGAGGTTCTTTCGCACAAGTCTCGAAGTACCCTTACCAATACGCTAGGACTCCTACTGAATTGGATAGGATGAAGGATTACATCGACCGCCAATTTGACAGTTCCATTAAAAGTAACAGTAGCGTTTTCAATCAGCTTTGGGAGAATCAATCTTTAGGGGTTGGTGGTGGTAAAGAGGACTTGGACTTAGCCCTTAAAAATAATCAAATCACGACAGGAAACTATCGAACCCTCATCCAAAGGGAATACGACATTAAGAAAAACGGGGTCAATGCGCCTTATGAACAAGGGATGGAAATGGCGCAAAGGATGGCCTTAACACACTTCAACGGAAATCCTGCCGAGGCTTCGGACTGGCTGGCTAATTTTAGGAAAGACCACAAGGCTGGAACCCGGGAGGAAATCCTAAAGGCGGCCGATGAAGGTTTGAACGTGGAGCCTAAAAAGAATTGGTTTACAATGGGCGGACATAATGCTGGTGCCTACAACCGAACAGCCGATTTAAAGACCGTTCAAAATAGGGTTGTTTCTCAAATCGGAGGCGAACAATACAATGCCTTGGCGGGTGATCTTTCCGGTGCGTCTCCACTTACCACCGAAACCAGGGTGAACGGATTGGTAGAAAGCCTTTCACAAGACTTTGGGGCCGATGCTTTGAAAATAGGGGGAGCCGTGAATAACGCGATCCTTTCAATCAAGCGGAAAAACTTAACTTCCAAAACTCCCGAAAAGGTGAACGAATACAATATCCGCGGATATCTCAAGACTTATCCTAATGGGATTTTTAACTGATGGACTCCACGCAAGAACAGCCCTTTGTCCCTGAACTTCAAGAAGCGCCGAAACCTTCCCCGCTTTTAGGCCAACCGGATTTTAGCGCAAATGGTTTTGTCCCCGAAAAACAATCCCCTCTCGCTCCGCTTTACGACCAAGCCTCCAAAGAAGATGCGGCCAAAACCGCTGAAACGTTAAGACTGGCTCGGGAAACCGGTTCTGACCCTGCCTATGTTTCCGAAAACACGGAGGGAGCCAAAAGGGCCGCGGTAACTCATCCTCCTGGATTTTTTGAGGACATGGAGAAAAACCATCCAGGAACCGCCAAGTTTGTTTCCCTTCCGCCGAACATGGCCTCTTTCCATGACAAACTTCCCGACCTGACGGCCCATGAAAGTTTAATCCAGGACATTTATAAGGGATCCCTGCAAACTGCTTCTTTCGTCAATCGGACTTTGGCTTTACCGTTTGAAGCCTTCGGAAATACGACTAACGATTGGTCCACGACAGCGAAATGGTTGGATGACCACGCCAAAGTCGTGGCGACCCCAGACCAGGACAAGCCGTGGTCGGATGCCTTGACGGGAGATTTCAAGGCTTTAGGGGCGAAGCTAGCCGGACAAATTCCTACACTCGCCATGATGGGCGGAGGCGTTGAGGGATTGGGGGTCAAAACTATTGCGGGAGTGATGGGGGTCGGCACAATGTCGGAGGCCCATGCCCAAAGCGTAGAAAAAGGACTTCCTGCCGTTCCGGCCTGGACCAGTGCGGCCTTTAAAGGTGCCGTGGCCGGTGGAACCATGTTACTCCCTTTGACCTACTTTTCACGCCTCTTTGCCCCTCTGGAAGCACAATTAGGGCGGGATGGGGCGAGGAAGGCCATCGCTTCGGCGGCCGCAACCTGGGGCGAAACTGGACTCGCTATGGGTGGTCAAAGCATGGCCCAGAACTTCGGGAATGACGTTGCCGACTTCGTGAGTGGGGAAAACCCGAAAGCCTTTGAAAACTTAGGTTCCCAAATGGGAGAGTCTTTCCTGGGTGGAACTGCTACCGGATTGGCCCTTGGTGCCTTGCCAGCTGGGGCCACGATTGCGGATAGGTTCAAAGAGGCCACGGGTCCAATTTCAGAACCTTCAAAGGCTGGCACTACGCCTCCTGGTGGACCTTCTGGTCCTGCTCCGCCCGATGGAGTTGGGGCTAAAATAAAACCTGAATCAATAAACATTCCCATTGAAAACGAGATCAACAAAGCCCGCGCCCAATATCTCGAACTCGGGAAACAAGCCGAAGCCCTGAAAGAACGTGACCCGCTGACCTACAAAGAAGCGGTCAAAGGCATGGGGCCTGAAACCAAGGAAGTTTTCTTTCCGAAAGATGATTTCCAAGTCTATTTCCAAAGCAAATATCCAGGCGATCCGCAACGTGGAATGGATGAAATTCAAAAGGAACTCGAAACTCACGAATTAGGCGAAAGGGTTAAAACCTCTCTTGAAACTGGGATGGATGTAAGGATTCCTTTGGACGTTTGGTTGACCTTGAAGGCAGGCACGAAGGATTACGAGGCCCTGGCTGATCACGCCAAGTTTGACCCCGATTCTTTTACGCCCCACGAACTGGAACAAGAAAAACAAAACCAAGCCGACCTTTTGGAAGCGGCCCAACGGGTCAAGGAACTCCAAGACAAAACCATTAAAGAAACCGAAAGCGAAGTGGCGAAGGAAGAACACGCCTCCGCATTGAAGGGAGCCGTAACCGCTTTAGCCGAAAAGATGAAAGCCTTGAAAATGGGTGGACGAGGGCCCGGGTTCTCAGAGGCCCGATGGACTGGAATCGTTCAGGAGAACCTTGCGAAACTCGCTGGCATTAAGATTTCGGATTTATTCAAGCCTGAAAATTGGAAACTGCACCTGACGGACTTTGTGGAAGGAAATAAGGAAAAGGCTTTGAAAGATGCCTGGGCCATGAATCCCATGAAGAAGGTCGGGAAGGTTTATATAAAGCCTCCTTCCAATCCAAACGACCTATCCGCCAAGTTGAGTCACGAAACCAAGATGAAAATGTTTCGGGAAATCGGCGTTGAAGTAACCGACAAGGCGGGCGAAGGAACCAGCCCCGGAAAGATTGCCGAAAGCCTTTTTGAGTGGCACCAGCAAGGTGAACTCCTGCCTCATCCTTGGATGGACGACCTGACTAAATTCCAAAAGAGCAGGGGTCAAGGTGGCGGGGCGGATGCTACCGAGGACGAGCTTTTCAATTATCTTCGGGACTATTCGGGCGGAAAAACGCTGGCAGGGTTCCGCCGTTTGGTGGAAGCCAATCCGGTAATTTTAGGAGAACACGCCGGAGACTATGGGGCCTTGAGAGGTCAAGAAGGGGAGTATTTCCAAAGCGGTGATTACCGACTTGCGGGTAAGGGAATAGGCAAGGAACTTTGGGAATACTACATGAAAAACCAAAGGACGAAAGAAGGCGTAGTAGCGGCCTGGAAAGACTCGCGGGATGAAAAGGTTTACACCGGAGTCACCCACGCTCAAGCCCTGATTTCGGCTCCACTCGGAGAGGGCGAAAGTTTCGCCACGTTGGGAAACAAGGGAACCTTTGGGTTTGTTGAGGATGGAAAGTTTATCCCACGGGACGAGATGGAACGCCGGATGCAAAAGGAAATGGGTCAAACCTTTTTCCAGGGTGCCGGAAACGCCCCACCTTTCTACAGCAAACTCCAAAAGACGATTGAATCGAAGATGCCTGAAAACGCATCCGCCGAGCAGGTGAAGGGCATCATCAAGGACATGAACCAGGAAGAACGGAAGTGGTCGGGGATCGATGAATTCCTCAAGGGTAAAGAAAAGGTATCTAAGGCGGAGCTTTTGGACTTTCTCCGGGCCAACCAGCTAGAGATTAAGGAAATAACCAAGGGCGCAGACCAATGGGATGAATACTCGGATGAGGAACTTAGAGACCATTTAAAAGACCTGGCCGATGAACAAGTTGCCGGCCCAGAAGCTGAAAATCCAGACAACATGGACCGCGAACAGTTAATAAACGCTTTGGCTGATTATGAGGATGCGGACGCCCCGAGGCCGGAAGATGCCACCAAGTTTGCCCAATGGCAACTCCCCGGAGGAACCAATTACCAGGAAAAGTTAATGGTTCTTCCCGGCTTGGCTTACAAGGACTCACATTGGGACGAAAAAGGTGTTTTTGGCTGGTACAGGACGAATGACAGGGTTGATACCGCCGGAAAGAAAGTCTTATTTTCGGAAGAATTTCAAGCAGGGTTACATCAGAGTGGAAGGAAGTTGGGTTATCGAACGGATGAAAAACCAGTTTTAGAACGCCTTGATAAAGCGAGAACGGCCGCCCATAAAACGTTGGAAAATGTGGACCGCCTTGGATATGACCTTCCGGCCCAAGCGTTGAATGATATACGCAGAAATCCGGAAAGCATCGAAGCCTATGATTTGCCAGAAGAAGCAAAGGCCGTCTTAAGAGAATACACAAATGCTTGGGCTGCAAAAAAAGCCCATGGTGAAACAGTACCCGATGCACCATTTCGTAAAACGTGGCACGAATTCTTCCTAAAACGCCTTATCCGAGAAGCTGCCGAAAAAGGTTACGACAAAATCGGGTGGACCACAGGGGAACAACAGGCGGAACGATATGACCTTTCCAAAAAGGTCGAAGATATAAAGGTTGAGGCCCCCGAAGAAGCCCCTGGTGTCCACTTTGTGGATTTGAGGCTAACTGCCGGAAAGGTTATTAACCTCGAAGTGGAGAATGGAAAGGTTCGAGAAGGCGAGTTTGACGGCAAAGACCTTTCCGAAGTGATTGGGAAGGAAATGGCCGCCAAAATTATCGCCGTTGAAACCGGAACATCCAAAAGCTTTACGGGCCCGGACCTTAAAATTGGTGGCGAAGGGATGAAAGGCTTCTACGACAAAATCATCCCCGACTTCCTCAATAAATTCGGGAAGAAATACGGGGCCAAGGTCGAGGACTCCAAGATTGGAGGGGCCACGGGCGAGAACTTATTGGTTCTGTTTACGGGTGGAGGGGCGGCTGGTGAAGTTTGGGGAGTAGTGGACAACACCAAAGGCCACGAAGAATTACCGCTTAAAGAATTTGAGGACAAACAATCCGCCGAGAACTACCGCCAGGAACTGATTGATAAAGGACCGGCAATAACGATTCACACCCTAGAACTAACTCCCGCCCTACGTGATGCCGCACTTAACGAGGGGTTTAGTTTGTTTCAGGGAAAACCTGAAATCCCGAAGGGCGCCATGAAGATGGGTGGTTCCCCTGGAAACGAAACCTTTGAAGTTTGGATTCACAAGGACAGGGCGGATAAAAGCACCTGGATTCACGAAGCCTTCCACATATTTTCCCAACAATTAAAGAACCTAGCAGACAGTCCGAACGCCACGCCTGAAATCAAAAAACTATTTCAGGATATGCTGGACTTATCCGGCAAAAAATCATGGGCGGAAATGACTACCGAGGACCACGAAACTCTAGCCCGTGGGGCGGAATATCGGATGTGGGAGGGAAACATTCCTTCCCGCTTCAAGGGGCTTTATAACAAGTTCACGGACTGGATGAGGAAACTATTCTCGACCAAGGAGGCCATGGAAAACTACTACGGTCAAAAGTTCACGCCGGAAGCCCGCGCCTTTTATGACCGATTCCTTGCTTCGGGAGAGGACATAGACAAGGCTTACCATGACACCGGATACACCACGGACCGGATACCGGACCTTTCACCGGAAGCCCTGGACCAACTCGGAAAGTTAAGGGAGAAGGCGAGGGAAGAAGCCATTTCCAGACTGATGAAAAAACGCCTTGCGGAACTGAAACCAGAAGCCTTGAAACTGGATGAAGAACAAAAGGCCAAGGCTTTATCCGACACTCAAAAAGAAGTGGACGAACTCCCGGTATTCAAGGCTCAAGGATACCTCAAGGAAGTTTCGGACGGGATGGACCCGAAAGAGCTTGCCTCACAACACGAAGAAGGAAAACTATCACCCGAAAACGCTTTGAGGATGGAAACCGCCGCCGACCTGTTCCAGTTTAAAGGTGGGTCTGGCGAACTGGCAAAAGCCATTTTGGAAAGTGACCGCGATAAACTTGTCGCCTCTAGGTTAGCAATCCATGAAAAATTGATGGAGGCCCAAAAGAAGGAATGGATTAAGGACGAAGCGCGAAAGGCTATCCACGAAGGGAACTCCCTGGAACTACTCGCCGCCGAGAATAACATCATGGCGGATTTGGTGGAAAAGAAAGCCTTGAACGATGTTGAAATCGCCAAGCGGGCCGAGAGAAACAAACGTGAAGCCGAATACGCTTCCAGGACAGCCAGAAACATCGTTGAAAAAATGAGTTGGCAGGATGCCGGAAAGCCTGGGCCTTACTACACCAGCGAGAGAAAATCAGCAGTCAAAGAGGCTTTGGCGGACGCCCGCGGGGACCACAAAAAAGCGGACGAATACCGGAACGACCGTTTAGTGGCTCATGCCTTGGCTCGGGAAGCCGAGAAGGTTAAAGCGGAAGTAAAGGGGACCTTCAAAAACTTCGACAAGTTCCAACAGCCGGATTCCAAGTTAGGGCCTGGAAGGGATATTGATTTAATCAACGTAGGCCGGACACTTCTTTCCAAGTTTGGCATTGGGGAGAATGATGGGACGAACCCTGCCGATCATCTTGAAAACCTTGGACGTTACCAAACCGAGAAGGACGTTTACGATTCCATCAAGGTTTTAATTGATTCCTTGGTCCCTGCCGCCAAGCCTATGAAGGAAATCAACCTTTCCCAGTTAAGGGATTTAAGGCAGGTCATGGATGCTCTTTGGCACCTTTCGAGGGCTAGAAGGAAGTTCACTCTGAAAGGGAAGGCCGAGGATATTCTTCAAGTTATTCAAACCCTTATGGGCGTCAACGAGAAGTTTGTCCGACCGGAACAAAAGCGGAGCGAATCCAACGAGGACTATGACGCCCGTTTAAAAGCCTGGGAACAAAACCGCCACGAAAAGACACGCCGAAAAATATCCGACATGGAGAAGCGGAAAATAGGGTTCCTTGAAATCCACGCCGCGCAAAGATTGGTGGACTCCTGGACAACCATGATGGACTTGGATGATCCGGCCCGTCCATACCACGAAGCCTTGACCAATAAAATGCGGGATGCCGTGGACTCTTACGAATCAGCCCGAAAGGTTTATATTAAGAAAATCGAGGATGCCGTTTCGCCTATTCGTGATGTTTTCGAGAAAAAGAGCATTCATAGCAAAGAACTTGATTACACATTTGAGAGCGTTGGTGAAATCCTGGGGGCTATCCAGCACACCGGAAACAGAAGCAATTTCCAAAAACTTTTAAGGGGTAACGATTGGGGCGATTTTGTTCGTGATGAAAAAGGAAAAACGGTTTATGACGCCGAAGGGAATCCGGTTCTCGATACTTCCAAGTGGGATAAGTTCATCGACCGGATGCACGCTGAAAAGATTATCCGAAAAGAGCATTACGACGCCCTGCAAAAGATATGGGACACCCACGAAGAACTGAAACCTTTAACCCTGAAAGCCCATAAGGAAATGTACGGATGGGAGTATTCAACACTCGAAAACAAGACCTTAGAAACTCCGTTCGGAAACTATCCTGGGGGTTATGTCCCTGCCAAAGTGGATCCCTGGAAGAACAAGGACGCGCAAACACGTCAAGAGAGGGATGCGCTGGACGGAAACTATAACGGCTTGGTTTTCCCGACCACCGGAAAGGGTTTCACAATTCAGCGCAAAGAGGCATACGCCGCGCCTTTACAAATGGATTTGAGGCTTTCCGTTGGACATCTCGATTGGGCGCTTCGATTTGCTCACTTGGAGCCGACCATCAAGGAATTGGGACGGGTAGTTTTCAACAAGGAGTTTGGAAATTCATTGGATATGGTGAATCCTGCGCTTCAAATGAGAATGCTGGCTCCTTGGCTTTCCAGGACGGCCCGGCAGGTGGTGGATATTGCGGATAAAAACCGAGTTCAGGATAAGTTATACCGCTATTTAAGGCGCAAGACTGGGCAGACAATGTTGATCGCCAATATGGCGGACGTTATTTCCAGGGCATCGGATATGCCCATCGTTGTCGCTTCCGTCAAGCCTGAAAATATTGCCCATGCGGTGATGATGTACACGAAAGGGCCTCTGGAATTGGCGAAGGCGAATAGGGAAGAATCAAATTTTATGGCAAACCGACAGCACTTTGTTGGTGGATTCGACACCGAAAAAAGAATAAACAATATCCTTACGAACAAGAGTTGGGTTGGAAAAGCCGACGAGTTTGTCGAGGAACACTCTTATATTTTGCAGGAGATGGTTCACCACATGATGGACCATACGACATATCTGGCCGGAAAGAACCAGTTTCTTTCTGAATTGAAAGGTGAACCTACCCCCGAAGAATACGAGGATGCCATTCGCCACGGAAACGACATGGTGATTAAAACCCACGGCTCAAACCGGCCTTCCGAGATTTCCGATATTATGGTGGATACGGCTTTTAAAAAAATGTTCATCATGTTCTTTGGTTGGTTCAATAGGCAATCAAACTGGATTGAAACTGGAATAAGGATGGGGGTTCGAGGTGTTGGCCCTGTGGCTCCGGTAAGGGATTACTTGAACATGGTTGGACTTGACAACAGATACGCGAGGGCCGGATACATCGTTGCCATGGGGCTTTTAATCCCTTCGATTTACTGGCAGGCGGTTCACAACCTAATGTCTGGCAGGGGATTGTTCCACAATAAAAAACAAAAGGAAGGCGAGGAAGATAAAGACCCGACCACCGGAGAATATCTCGACTTCTTCCTGGGGAGTTCATTGGATTCGGCTATTGCTGGAAACCTTCCTGGGCTTCCTGGAATGGTGGTGAAACACGTCTTGGATAAAACAAGGGATGATCGTTTTGGACGTGGTTTGGAAACAAGCCCAGTTCTTGGACAATTAGAAAAATTTTCGGAACTTCCAAGCGAAATAGGACGTTATTCGGAAGGAAAAGGAAGCGCCAGGACTTTGACCATGAACATCCTTGGAGCATTGCAGTATTTGGATTTACCGACCGCCGCGGTTGCCCGCCCCGCTGGATATGCAGCTGGATGGGCGCATGGTGAATATCACCCAACTTCACCGCTTGACGCCACCAGGGGCTTGATTTCAGGGAGTCCGTCAAAGAAGAACCAATAGAAATCTATTGCAAGGTTTTTTGAGTTGTTTATAATTAAACAAAATAGGAATGAGAGGGATATTCTTTCCCTTCCTCCACTATCGCGGAAAGCAGGTGGGCTCCGCTTCCAAAAAGGAGCCTTCTATGCGTTTCCGCTTTCTCGTTTTGCTGGCCATCTTCTTCGCCGCGGCTTCCACTTCTTTCGGGACGAACACCCCTACCCCAACGGACACTCCGACCGACACGGCGACAAACACCCCAACCAACACGCCCACAAACACCCCGACCGTGACGCCCTACGCCACCGTCCTGACAATCGGGCAATACACTTCAAACGCTGTTATCGTCGCGCTTCCCACGGTCCAAATGACCACGTTCCCCAATCCCGCCCGCGTCGGGCTTTACCACGTTAAATGGGGCCGGGGGGACGTCTACCATCCCTTGAGCCCTTCCGACAGTAGCTATGAGCGCCCTATCGTTTTATCAAAAGGCCCCGTCACTCAAATCATAAAAGGTGCTTGGGTGACTTTGGGGGCGAATCAAATCTACCTGGACCGTCGCGCTGGCGCGAGGCCCCACCTTGGAGCCGGATGGCCCGCCAACGCTTCTGTGGCTCAAATGTCCAACGGTCGCCGGAGTTACATGGAAGCCGTGAATTGGTATCCGACATTCACGAATACCCCAACTTACACCAGGACGCCGACTTACTCCCCAACTCCAACGAGAACTCCGACCCCGACTTTCACGCCGACCGACACCCTGCCAGCCGGAACCAATACCGCAACCCCGCTTAACACTCGGACGCCAACGCCCACGTTTACGAATACTCGAACCTTCACTCCAACACCCACCTACACCCCGACGCCGAGCTTAAACGCCTCCGTCACGCCCGTCCATTAAATGATCCCCGCCAATACCCCATACCGGACGGACTACGATGCCGATGGGTCATTGGCTATTTATGCCTATACCTTTCCGATCCAGGTAGAGGCCCAGCTCGCCGTTTATGTTTTGAGCCCCGCGGGCGTCCAAACCAAGCTGGTTTTGAATACCGACTTCATGGTGGACGGTGACGGTGAACCGACGGGCGGGACCGTGGAGTTCGTGAACAACGGCCAAGAATGGGTCGATCCGGCGACGGGATTCGTTTTAACGGGCTGGAAAATCGCTATTCTCATGGCACCCGGGCTGAAACAAGAAACTGACATTTCAAACCAAGGACCGTTTTTCGAGGAGGTGGTCGAGAAGTCCATGGATCGATTGACCATGGCCGACCTGGAACAGCAGGGGGAAATCGACGCGAGTATCAAAACCCCAAAGGTCGAAAGCCCTGAAGATTTTAATATGGTTCTGCCGACTGCGCCGAACAGGGCTAACAAGGTGATCGGATTCGATTCCGAGGGCAAACTGGCAATGCTCGGGATTACAGGTTTGGACGCCGATGTTTCCAGCGCAGAACTCGGGGATAAACTGGAATACGATGGAACCAAGTGGATTAACTCGGCTCCGATATACCGAAGCGGGGCGCTGGATAGCGGTGGCGGGGCGTACGACGGTTTTATGAGCGTCTATTTTGGTGGAATTAAAATATCCCTGCCGAGCGCCGGAACGTATCGCATTTGGGGAACATTCGCCACGGAACCTGATGTTGAGTCTTGGTTCGCCCATGCTTTTTGTAAATCCGATGGACAAGGCGATCATTCCGCTCCCGACTCAATAACAACTGGAACCGGAGTGCATTTGAAGGCTGGAGGGTTAAATTCCGAGACCATTCAAAAAATCCCAGACAAGCTGAAACAACAACCGATAGCCGAAAGAATCATATCCGTACCAGGTGCAATCGACGTTTACATCGTGCCTTTCGGAAAGGCCGTTGGTGACGGAGCCGGTAATTTATCCGTTTCTGGTCACGCATACGCTCAACGCATTTCGTTGTCAACTACCTAAAAGGAGACTGTTATGAGCCTAAAATTTAAAAAGGGTTTTGCATTTTCGCTACTCGCCATTACCGCCATTCTGTTTATCGGGATCCTCGCCGCAAAAGGCGAAACCCCTGAGTTCCGAGTCCTCAATCGTTACTACAACTGCAACCCGACCCCAGGGGCTACACCAACCTGGTGCGTCACTCCGGTCGTCGTTAGCGTTTCAGGAGGATCCGTCACGGCCCACATAAACAACGCCGGCGTATCCGTCTTGGACGTCGTGGCCACCAATGCCAATGGACAAGGAATTCTCGGCACCAGCGCAGTAACGGTTTACGCCTGTCCAGGTTCAACGCAATCGGATTTTGGCCCCCAGGTTTATACCTATACGGCCGCCTCTGGGGCAAACCCAGTTACGATTATCCGATATTTCAACGGGGTTCAACTCGGACCAAAGACCATCCTCCAACCACAAGGCTCTTTGATCGACGATTCCATTTATAACCTTACCGCGGGCGACGTTATCGAAGCCTCCGGAAACACTCTTGTCACCTTTACCCACACCGAGAGGGAGAGCCCTTTATGAACCGAATAATCCGCTGGTTTATTCTTCTTGGTCTAATTGGGCCGACTGCGGTATTCGCGGAAGTAAAGACCTATAACGGGGTCGATGGAAGCCCCAGGATCGGATCTGTCGTAAACGATACGACCGAGGGCGTTGGTGTTACCGCAGTAAATGGACCTATCCGCATGAACGCCAACGGGGATATTCATTTTGAAATTCCTCAAGTTAAGACATACCAATTTAACATTGGGCCTGCCACAATCAACTTCGACAATGATGGTGGTAAGTCCGTTTTGAGTTTGAGTGAAGGTAAAATTTACGGCTTGAGTAATATCACCACATCGAACTCCCTGTCCGTCTCCGTTGGCGGAGATATGGGAGTGACGGCGGCCAATCTTAACCTTCAAGGGACAACTTCGACAAATGTTTTAATGTCCCCAAACATTGGATATTCAGCTTTTAATGTGACGGGTGACAATGGTTCTACGGGCGAGTTTTTTTCTACGGGCATGAGTGGCGAATTGACCCAATGGGGTATTTATGCTGGATCGTTTATTGTTCTTTTGGATTCCGTTTTAGGGTTGGAATTAAACTCAACTCCTATTATTGGTTTGGATTCCATTACCACATCGGCAGGGGTGTTGAATGTAAATGGTGCCGCCCTCACGAATGTTGCAAGCGTCAACGGTGCTGTAAGTCAAAGTCTTGGGTTAAACTCCGATACTTCCGTCACGATAAACGCACCTTCGATTACCGTTTCTCAAGCCCCCGTTACCACGATGGAAGTGGCAAACAAAGGATATGTGGATGACGGGGATAATGCGGCTGTTTCTATTGCCGAGGACTATACGGACTCTAATTTATCGGGAGCAGTATCAACAGCAAACTCTTATACCGATGGGGCCGTTTCTGCGGGGGTTTCCGCCGCCGCCACCTATACCGATGCCCACTTACCGGCCGTTTTCGCTTCTAACGCCGTGACCAATTCCGGCGTAACTGTGGGGCCCGTGACTTTGACTTCTACGGCAGGGCTTTATCGGGTTAATTATTACTTGGTGGATACTACAAGCGGATTGGGGGCGGGGACTTTAACATTTGGAGTGAATTACACGGACGATGGCGGAAACAATTCCATTGTTAGTCCAAGTGTAAATTTAACGGTTTTGGATAGCGAAGTTCAAGGGAGTTTTATTGTTCAGTTGGAAAGCGGAAGTTTGACGTACCAAACCGATTTAACTGGTATTTTCGGTACGGCAAAATACTCTCTGTATATGAGTGCGGAGAAAATTAAATAAGGAGGCTGTAATGCGTAAGTTTATCTTGGCTGTGATGGTGCTGTTCATGGCGAGCGTTTCTTGGGCCAAGGATGCTCCCAAACCTTCTTCTGTTTCGGTGGTCAAGGGAAACCATTCCTACGACTACACCGTGACCCATTCAATGGTTCGCGGGGAAGTCGTCGCCGCTTTAATCAAATGCGTGGAAAAGGACAAGGACGGAAACTTGGTCGAACAACCCAGAACGGTTCGTGTGACCATGACTACCAAGGACTTCGCCAATGACGATTTATTGGTTGCGGCCGCCGACAAGGAGTGGAATAAGCCGGTTGCGACCCCTAAGCCGACCGCGACGCCGAGGACGCTTCACTACACCGATAATTAAAGGAAGTCACCTTGCCCGGACCCAACGCCAACCACATCGACGAGGCCGCCAACGTTGCAAAGAACACCATGGGTATCGCAGCCGCTCTGGTCGCCGTTTACAAGGTTCTAACGGTTCCCTTTACGGCCGCGCACCGCTTAAACGTGGTAGAAACGAACCAGGCCATTATCCATAAAAAGGTGGACCGGATCGACAAGGGCGTAACATTCATCGAAGGACAGATGAAAGGGTGGGTGGAAAGCCAGGGTAAATTGGCTCCGCGCCGGCGGAAAAAGTGAATCCATGGGCCATGGTTGCCGAGGCAGTCTTACAGCCTGTTTTCGTGAAGGTTATTTTACCCACAGCCAAGAAGATTCTCGATGTCCTTGTGGAGAACTTTTTATTGAAGAAGGTTAAGAAGGTTCGGGCCGTGGTCCATAAGAAGCTGAAAAAAACAAGGAGGAAGGAATGAATAAGACTCAAATCAGGGAAGGGGCACAATACGTTTCGGCGGCCCTGGTGGTTCTTTTGGTTGGTTTCATCATGTTTCACCTTTTCGCCGGCGACATTCCCGCCAACAACCACGACGCCATCATGCTTGCGCTTGGGACAATTTTTGGATGGGGAAGCGCTGTGGTCGGATATTACTTCGGTTCCTCCAAAGGAAGTGCCGACAAGAGCGATAAGGCTGAAGGAAAATCCGAACCGGAAGCGGACCCGGGCAAGTGATTGACTTCAAGGCCGTCTTTAGCGATTTAAACTCGAAAGCTGGCGGGTGGTTCAAGCCTGCCGGCATCGGGTTCATCATCGGCCTTTTGGTCGCCGCGCTGGTCGGTGGGGCTTTGGTGGCCCCAAGGTTTAAGAAGGTCACGGAGTCGTATCAGAAGGTTACTCAAGAAAACACTTCTCTTTCCGGCTCCGTGTCTGAACTGTCCAGTAAATTAACCGCAAGCGAAACCGAAGCCAATAAGTTTAAACACACCTACCACGAAACCCACCACGCAGACGGTAGTTGGAGCAGGTCGGGTTTAAACGAGGGAGAATCTTCGCACTCCGTGACCTTGACCGAAAGCGTGACTGTGACGCAGGCTGTGACCCAATATCAGGCGGTTACTGTAATACAAGAAGTCCTAAAGACTGAAACCATTGAGAAGCGCGGCGGTGTCGGAATAGGACCGGCGGTAGTTGAATCAGTGACGGACCCAATGAACCCTCGCTTCGGGATAGGAGCGTCTGTTGACGTTTTGGAAATTGGCGGGTTCCGCGCTCAATTCCTTGGTGTCGTGACGAGGTGAGTAACTAATGCCAGAATTCTTCCCCGCTTTTATGCGAACCATGAGATTTGAAGGCCGCATCTTGGAGAACGTCAAGGGGGATACCGGCGGTCAAACTTATTGGGGAATCGCCCGGAACAAAAATCCACAATGGAACGGCTGGCCCGATATCGACGCCACCCTCAAGCTAAACCCTCCGGACCCAACAGCGAAGCTAAACGAGGACCTTCAACTACGGGAGAAGGTTGGGGTGTTTTATAAAAAATACTTCTGGGACCAATATCACCTTGATTTATTCCCGACCCAAGAATTGGCCTCTCAGTTCTACGACGCCGCGGTAAACATGGGAGGAGGGAGACCCACCAGCGGACTTCAAAGTCTTGTCGGTTTGAACCCGCCTTCGGGATTCTTGGGACCGACCACGCTCGCGGCCATTAACGCCTTTCCGAACCAAGCGAACCTACCCCTTCAATTCATCCAATGGAGAAAAGACGCCTACGCCTCTTTGGTGAGATCAAAACCCGAAAGGGCCAAGTTCCTGTCGGATTGGTTGCACCGTTGCAAGCTAACAACGGCCTGATTTACCTTTTCGGTTGAATAAGTACCCCTTATAGGGTATCTTCCTACCAATGAAGACCGTAACCCTCCAATTCAAATCCTCTCCTTGCGCTTGCGGGTGTAAATCCGCCGTTCCTAAGACACGCGCAAACCGCAAATTCCTCAATCGTTACCACAAACTAAAAGCCCTCCGAAAAAGAAAAAAATCCTCTTGATGTTTGTACCCCTAAAAGGGTATCATTCTCCCGTGGCACAATTCACTAATTTTTTGGGAGCGTGAAAAATGGGAAACGGTCTAGCAGTCTCGGATGTTGATTTGAAGAACGTAGAGAAGGAAATCGAAGCTATTAAGACGGGGGTAGGGGATTTAACTATCCGCATGGCGGCCTTGGTTATCAAAACCCAAGACGACTATGACAGGGGCGTTATTCTCTTGAAAGAGGGAAGCCAAACGCTCAAGAAATTGGACGCGAAACAAGACGAGAAAACTTGCGTTCCTGATTCTTGGGTCAAGAAAGTGAAGGCGGCTTTCAAGGCTATCAAGACCCCAATCGAGAGCGGCATGGATGGGGTGAAGGAGAAGGGCAAGAAGTTCCTCCAAGACGAAGCCGTGCGCAAGGCCAAGGAAATCACCAAGTTACAAGCCGAGAAAGCCAAGCAGGAAGAAAAAGCGGTGACTGCCGACACCACCACAGACCAAGCCAAGGCGGTGAACAAGGCCGCCGCGATTGAAGTGAAGATCGAGCAGAAGCAAGAGGCCACGACCGGGGGCGCAATGAGGCACCGGACTTTCCGCATCACGGACGCCAATCTTGTCCCCCGCGAGTATCTTATCGTGGACGAAAAGAAGTTGAACTCCATCAAGGGGAAGGTCGGAGAGCCTTTTCCGTCCGTCCCGGGCGTTGAGTTCTTTGACGATGTAAACATGGCGGCGGTCTAAATAACTTCAAGGAGGGAATCATGCAGACGAGTCCAGAAACAAAGGCGATAGTTCCGGCCTTAATCAAGGCCCTTGCCGAAATGGAGAACGTGAAGCGGACGAAAGAAAACCCGTTTTTCAAAAGCACCTATGCGGACTTAGCGCAAGTGCTGGAAATGACCAGGCCCATTTTATCCAAACACGGGTTAGTGGCAGTTCAATTTGCGGAAAAGGTTTTTGAGGACCCACGCGAGAAAATAACGGTAACGACACGGATTTACCACGATTCCAACGAGTGGATCCAAAGCGAAACCAATGGTTACGCCGTAACTAAAACCCCTCAAGAGTTCGGGAGCATTGTGACTTACTTGAGGCGTTACGCTTTGACGGCTCTCCTTGGAATCGCCAGCGAGGATGACGACGCAAATATGGGGTCCACCACGGAAGAAACCCAAACCAAGGGGAAGGCCGGCCAGAAACGCGAACTTTCAATGGCCGAAAAAATGGACGCCCTCCCGCAAGACCTGAAAGACCTTCTCTACAAGGCTGGGTGCAATACCCTGGCCCAACGCTACCATCTTTATAAGTCCGTCAACGGGGATTTGGAGGCCATGAGGAAAGAGGCGCGGAAGGCTATCGCGGAAAAGGCCCAAAACTAATGGGCCTCGGGGTGATAGGGCCTGAGCGTTTCTTAAAGGCCAAAGGCGAAAGCCACTTCGAGAAAAATCGTCTCGTTTGGAGAAAGTCGGACGGGACGATGACCTTGGAGCGAGGAAAGGGAAAGGCTTTCGGGATAGTTTCGGCCGCAAGCTACTTCCCTGATCTTTGGGTAACGGTTGAAATTTTGGACAAGGCCCAATACGCCAAGCACCACAACGAGGAAAACCTAAAAGCAAGGTTGGGTCAAAAGTGAAATCCTACGTTTTCCAAGACCAACAAATTCAAAAAGAATGGGAGGCGTTCAACCCCGAGGCTATGCGGAAACTACAAGCCATAAACGCCAAGGTTCCAAAGGATTTAAACTCGCGGACCAAGGGGATAGAGGGAATCATTGAGGACTTAATGAGCGAACAATTCTCGATAGCGAAAACCTTGGCTGAAATCGAATACTTTCAGGAAACCGCCAATGCCGAGGCTTTGATAGGACTTTACAACGAGCAACCCAAAACCAGCGTGACTATCTTGAAAGAGGAAGCGCATGGGATGGTCGCCCAGGTCACGGCCTTACACGCTTTCGGGAAATACGTTTGGCAGGGAATCGAGCGGGCCTTAATCGCCGCGACTTCACTTCTACGAAAGGCGCCGTGATGAAAAACCTATCCGCGGTAGTGTTCAGAATAGCCCAGGAAGCAGGGGCCAACGCATTGAAGGAGTACGAGCGGAGGGAGGTCGAAGGCATTTGCCGTTCTTGTGGGATTGCGGAAGTTGAACCCGGGAAGCGGTGGTGTACGCCTTGCCTGGACCGCGAGAAGGCGTTTTTAGTCGAATATGAAAAGCGGAGGTTATCTGAGAAGCACAGGTTGGACGGGAGCCAGTAACTAGGGCCATTGAAACCCGTACCGTATCCGAGGCAAGCGGAGTGTGACCGCAAGCGGTCTGTCAAAGCGCAGGGAGGTTGCGGTACGGATTTGAGTGTTGAGTGAGTGGGCGGCCCAACGCATGGGAGAATCCGCCAAGAGAGAGCCGACCCGGTAAAGTACGGCCAGTTCGCAAGAGCAGAGCCGGTTTAGACGATGCGGTGCGGGTCAATCGGGACAGATGAGCGTAGGAATGTAAAAACCTACTTTTGGTGAGAAGAAGAAGCCAAAAATGGTAATCCCGAAGGTCGAATGTAAAACTCGGCGTCACCACACGCCGATCTCTTGGATGGTGGTTAGATACCACCCCACTCATTCAGCACTCAAAAGTAAGTAATGGTCAATACTAACAGTCGGTACAAGAAAGCGAGGGGGAAGTATGGCGAAGTTAGGAGATATGCCAGCGTTTCCAGACGGTGTAACAGGGGGCCTCACGAAGCGGGAATACTTTGCGGGAAACGCCCCGCCCATGCCTGAACACTTTTGGATGGACAGGAAGGCTCGCTTGGAAAAAGACTATCCGCAAGTTCCAAACGACCTAAAGTTTTGCGAAAGCTGTAAGGCTGGCGGAGATTGCGAGGAAAACGCATTGTGTTAGAGGCCATGAATTTACACCAGAAAACACAAAATCAAGGGGCGGTAATCGAAGAATGTGCAAAACCTGTATAAAAATCAGAAATACCATAACCAACGCGAGGAGGAATAAAAGTGGACAACCATGAACCCACCCCGGCCAAGGGCGAGAGCGGATTCACGTTGGCTTTTAATATCGTGGCACAACACAATGGAGCGGAAGTTTACATCGAAGCCCCGAACTTTCAACAACGCCTTAAACTTGCTGACTATATCCTTGAAACCGTAGCCGAACTTGACGCTCTCAAGAAGGAAAATGAGAGGTTAAACGCCGAGTTGGACGACTTGACCGAGAAGTACTGCAAGAACGTTCCAGTCGAAATACTCACAAAGGAATTAGAAGCCGAGGGCATTGACGTTGAGGGATGCAAGAAGCGTATCTTGGAGAAAATTGACGAGCTTAGGAGAACCCCATGAAGCCCAAGGTGAACGAGATAGAGCGCATTTGTGATGAAATTAAGTCCATTTTGTAAGGAGCCGAAATGACCGACCCCAAGCAGGAGTTGATCGGAGCCATTGACGGGGATGCCCTGGCGAAAAAGTTACGAGAAGAATTGGCGTTTCCGATTGAAGCCGATGATGAAAAGTTCGGTCAAGGCGTGAATAGCGTTTGCAAGAGTATTTTGGACAGTCTTGAGGCCGGTGCTTACGCCTTCCCCTCCCCCGACACTAGCAGGGATTTAACGCCGGAACTCCAAAGGAAAATCATGGACGGAAATTGGGCCGAGCGTTTGACCTATTTGAGAAAAGCTCACTTCATCGACCTATTGGTTCGCATAGATGGTAAAACCAAGTTGTTTGAGGGCGATTGGATTAAGGAAGCATTGGGACATTTATTGGATGCGAAGTGCGCCGAGGTGAATCGGGCCGCCGACAAGGGGGAGAAGTGAAGTTGACACAACGAAGGGGGGTTGGCTATAATGAGTGACATGGAGGTGAAACCTTATGTCTATAAACGGGAAAAATTTGTGGCTTGGGGCAGAGCCGGTGGGAAAGTACGCTCAAGAGCTAAAACTATTGCTTGTAGAGCTAACGCAAAAAAAGAGCGCAAGAAAAAGGCCATACGTTAGGATTATGCCGAATGGTTGTTGGGTTTGGATAAGGGCCATAACTATGCACGGATACGGCAATATCGGTTGGCGTTGGCCCGGTGGTAGAACGACAATGAGTAGCCATCGGTTCTTTTACACAAAGATAGTTGGTAAGGTTCCTGGCGGTTTAGACTTAGACCACTTGTGCCGAAATCGAGCGTGTTGTAATCCAGCGCACATTGAACCCGTAACGACAGCCGAAAATCTTCGACGTGGTCGTGCTTTTCGTGAAAACCAAGACTTATTGAATGTGAGGTAGAGCGTGGGCGAGGAGATTCATCCAGACCTTTTCGGAGGCGAAACCCCACTTTCCAAGCCTAAGACGGTTTTCCGCGAGACCGCGATGCAAGCCTGGGTCCGAACCACCCACTACCGGAAGGCCGAAACGAAAGAGGTCCGGTGTTCGACGTGCATCCATTCCGCGCGGTTCAAACAGTCAAAGCGGTGGTATAAATGCGAACTCTTAGGTGGGGGATCTGAAGCAACTGATATTCGGATGGGCCACGTTTGCGATTTGTGGAAGGGTTCTGAGTGAGAACGCCATTGGCCCAAGAAATCAAGCGCCTAACCGACAAGGAAAAGCGCGAGAAGTGGGAGAACCTTTTGGCGTTTCAGATAAAGGCCGCGGGTTTGCCGGTTCCAATGCGGGAATACCTTTGGCATCAGTCGAGGAAGTGGCGGGCTGACTTCGCTTGGGTAAGGAACGCCTTTTGGCCTTGGCTGATTATCGAGGTCGACGGGGGCCAATGGCTCGCGAAGGGCGGACACACCACCGGCGCCGGCTATGAGCGGGACCGCGAAAGGGACGCCGAGGCCATCCTTGCGGGCTGGATCGTTTTGCGCGTAACACCCAGGATGATTGAAAGTGGGAAGGCCCTGAAATACATCGAGGCCATGTTCAAATTCAGGACTACGAGCAGTAAACCTTGACGCTGTATTACAGGAAATAATCTTTCAAAAAAACGCCTGTCTTGTGCAAATCCGGGCCGTCTACGAAGCCAGAAAAAAGTTGTTGACGGGAAAAAAGTAAAAGTTTAAGATTCGCTGGTAACAAAATCCCGTATCGGGGGATTCAAATGAAGGCTCAAGAATTTCAAAACCCAACTTTCAACATGGACCGGGCAACCGAATCCGTGGGAGGCCGATACCCTCTGAAGGTTGGGTTTTCAAGTTTTTGGGCTTTTTTTGTTTCAAGGGGAAACAGGTAAATGATCGAACAAAACTGGTTCAAAATTTGGCCCAAACAATTTCTAAAAGACGAAAAACTCAAAGGTTCAGAAAACGTTCGGCGTCGCGGGGCTTTTGCGAGTGTTTTATCGGTCGCCAAGGTTTGCAAATGTGGGGGTAGATTTATCTCCGCCATGGATGAATCAATGAGCGCGGAAGAAGTTGTAACCTTCGCCGGAATCACCAAAGACGATCTAGACGACCTTGTTAAACAGGATTTAGTTAGTTGTAACGATGGGTTACATTTTATTAAAAATTGGCCTAAATATCAGTCGGATTACGATAGGCAAAAGGCTTACAGGAAGAAGAAAACTGTAACCCCTAGTGACAAAAGTGTAACCTTTGATACACATAGAGATGGAGATAGAGATGGAGATAAAAAGGGAGATGTAAAAGCACCGTTACACCAAAAACCATTTCAAAATTTTCAAACCTACACCCCTCCACCCCAAAAACCAAAGAAGACCTACACAGACCAGGAAATAGTCAAAGTCCCGGACGATCAACTCGACAATCTTCAAAAGGCGCGGAAGTGGAGATTGCAGAAAAATTCAGGTGAGCCCGGAAAGACAGTGGTATGACCGACTTTAAAATCATTCAAGGGGACTCGCTGGAATCCCTTAAAACCCTGGACTCTGAAACAATTCGGTGTTGTGTTACCAGCCCCCCCTATTGGGGACTCCGGGATTATGGAGTGGAAGGCCAGATTGGCCAAGAAAAAACCTTTGAGGAATTTATCGATAAATTGGTCGAGGTATTCGAGGAAGTGAAGCGAGTTTTGACCAAAGATGGAACCTTGTGGGTGAATATGGGGGATAGTTACGCCGGAAGCTCGAAGGGTTTAATGGGGAATGGAGATTATTGCGCCAAGACGGGAACGAAACAGAAAACCAACGTCGGTTCTTTGAGTGGAAAGAAAAAAAACCTTTGCGGATTCAAACCCAAAGACCTTATCGGCCAACCCTGGACCTTGGCCTTTGCCCTCCGCAGGGCGGGATGGTATTTGAGACAGGACATTATTTGGAACAAATCGAACCCAATGCCAGAATCCTGTTTAGATCGCCCAACGCGAAGCCACGAATACCTTTTTCTTTTGAGTAAATCGAACCGTTATTTTTATGACTACAAGGCCATCTTTGAACCGGTAACAAGTGGCCCATCGGATATCCGTAAAATGGTCGAGGGTAAGGAAAGGATTGGCGGGAAGCACAAGGGACTATTTGATTCACTTTTCAAGGCGTCAGCAACCACGAATATCTGGCGGAAGCGCGGGGTGGGTGGATCCCGAGTCGAGGAACACATTCCGGTTGGAAAAGAGGGGCCTAATTCCGGGTTTCATAAAACCCATGTTCCGGGGAAAGAAAATTCAAAACCCGTAAAGCGCTTTGGCGCCCGTGGCGAAGGTGACGACGACAACGGACAAGGTGGCAGGGTTTACGAAGGCGAAGATGTTTTGTACCGGAATAAGCGAAGCGTTTGGAATATCGCCACAACGCCTTATCCCGGCGCCCACTTCGCCACCTTCCCAAAGAATTTGGTGAAACCCTGTATCCTCGCCGGCTCCGCCCCGGGCGATACGGTCCTGGACCCTTTTTCTGGCAGTGGCACAACCGGACTTGTGGCAACTGAATTGGGTCGGAAGTATGTAGGGCTCGAGCTGAACCCGGAATATGTGAAGATGAGCGAGAAAAGAATAAATGCTTCAACGCCTGGATTCCAATTTTTGGAGGCAAAAGCATGAACTCCGCCCAACGCCGTTACCTAGAATTGTCGGGCTGGAAATGCGAGGGAGAGACGTGGACGCCGCGTGGAGGGGGCCAGCCGTGCCACGGGGATGAGGCGGTGGAAATCCAGAAAGAGTTGGACGACGAGGACACGAAAAAGTTACAGAACGGGACTTGGAAATCCACTCGCGAGATCGAGGCTCCGCTGATTTTCCGCCACTTCTCCGGCGTCGGTGCGACAACCATGGACGACCACGATCGACTCAACGAGCAGCACGTTAGGATCAAGAACACCATGAAGGACCAGGTTTGGCGGACCCTGTACGAGATACACGAATTGACGGGATACCCCGAGGCATCGATATCCGCGCAGTTGCGCCACATGAGGAAACTAGGGTTCGGGGGCCATGAGGTCAATAAGCGCCACCGCGGGCCAGGGAGGGGCCTATGGGAGTATCAGTTGATTCTGAAGGGTGCCGAGGCCATGACGGAGGCTCAGATGCTTAACCGAGAGGCCAATAGGCTCAAAATCAAGCGCAGGGAGGCTTAAACGTGACGATAAAACCTTGGATGAGGGTTAGGTGGCAGATTTTGGCATTGTGCTTTTGGTTTGCGGGTTTGGTTTTTACTGTTTTTCACTTTTGGTCCCAACGCGTTGAAATCGAAAACCTGAACAACGAGGCAATTTTGATGCTGGTTTCAAGTGACTATCATTTGAAATCGATATCAAAATCCATTCGCAACTTGGCTCCAGGAAAACCAATAAGGGTTTACGCCAAGAGGAAATCAATCGAATATGAGGCCGGTTCTTATTGTGACTATTCCGACAAGAACCTTGTTTTTTGGGCGGGGGAAGCGAGTATCGAACTCCACCCCAACGGAGACATTTATATCAACGGGAGGTTGACGGAAAACGACAGAGCTGTGGTTCAAGGGATGCGGAAGTTTTTGGCTTCTCTTGGGAACGGCGGAAAGTAACCATGGGACATCCAAAAATTACCGAAAAGTTTGGAATCGGGATGAGGAAACCGCTGGGAACCCCGCGCAAAGGGTTGAAGCCCAGGAGTGAAAAACAAGCCGTCCGAACCGAAGACTTGAAGGACAAACTGGAAACCCTGCTCCAAAAGCAAATGGAACTTTACGGGACCACTCGTTGCGAAGCGGGGTTCGCGGGATGGAACGGGAAATGCCCGCCGGGATCGCCCTTGGTGGTGGACCATGTGAACACCAGGAATATCAAAGACCCAGACCGCCTTGAAAACTTACAGGTGGTTTGTTGGGCACACAATGGGGTTAAAGGTTCAAAAAGATTAAATTTCAGACCTCAAATAATGATTGACGCATTAAAAGAGTTAGACAATAAAGGGGGTTTATAGTATAAATGGCACATGAACTTACTAGACTTAGTTTTGTCCATTGGGGAAGAACCGGCGGACTCAAGGGTGGCCGAGTTACTTCTAAAAGCAAAAAAAGGGCTACTCGAAAAAACTTGGAAAAAGCTCGCAGAGCAAAAGCCGTTTATAAAAATAACAAAGACGGGTTGTTGGGAATGGCAAAGAACAAGGGACATTAAAAATTACGGAGTTTATCGCATCGGCGAAAAACTATTATTTGCTCACAGGTTTATTTACGAAAAGACAATTGGGAAAATTCCGGATGGGCTTGTTTTAGATCACCTTTGCATAAATCCTCCGTGTTGTAATCCTTTGCACTTGGAGCCTGTGACCTCGGCAGAAAATTCTAGGCGCGGCATTTTCGCAACAAAAAAGAAATGCGTTAATGGACACGATTATTCGCTGGATGGTTTTTATAAAATACGTGGCAGTAGACAATGTAAAAAATGTGTTCTTGGAAGGCAAAAAGGTTATTACTTAAATCGAAAAACAGAATGCCCAAAAGGTCATAGACTTATTGTTGTTATAAGCGGGCGAAGATATTGCAAAGAGTGTCCTCGCGGAAATTCGACCGGAAAAAACACTAATCCGTGGGGTTGCAAAGGAAGACCCAAGGTGATGCAGGACGCGCTTAAAGAATTGGACAACGAAAGGACAGAAAAGAATGAAATCTAAAATCGAAAGCTTGACGGCAGAACAAATCGCCAAGTTTCCGGAATATATCAAGAAATGGACGGATATCGGTTTGTCGACCGAACCGGCAAATCGCGCCGCGGCGGAAAAAGGAATAATCCAAGCGTATGAAATCGCCGGATTAAAAGCACCGAAAATTGTTTGGTGTTCTTCTCCGCTCACGCAAGGAATTGTCCGCCACGTCGTTCAAAAGCTTATTGCGGATGGCAAGTTCAAAGACATCGTTAAAGCTTCCGTGGGGGCTTCCGTGAGGGATTCCGTGTGGGCTTCCGTGGGGGCTTCCGTGGGGGCTTCCGTGTGGGATTCCGTGGGGGCTTCCGTGAGGGATTCCGTGTGGGCTTCCGTGGGGGATTCCGTGTGGGCTTCCGTGGGGGATTCCGTGTGGGCTTCCGTGGGGGCTTCCGTGTGGGATTCCGTGTGGGCTTCCG